>JACZCU010016399.1_pt1 | contig 18954 bp, 19 predicted proteins | sample 8641851 | NCBI WGS metagenome assembly JACZCU01 (sample SAMN15324605, study PRJNA640507) | soil metagenome | isolation source: monocropping sugarcane control | place: China: Luxin town, Laibin City, Guangxi Province | collected 2019-07-25 | depth 10cm m | reverse complement strand
GCTGAGAGCCCGCCGCTCCACCTACTCCACTCGTTCCACCACACCCGTTGCGGTCGAGTAATACGCGACCACGATCTTCACCGTTCCCGCCGCCACTGCCTGCCGCACGATCACGCTTTGCGCGAGCAGTGAGGCGGCGGACAACTTCGCGTTCGCGATCGTTGCTTTGCGTACATCCACATCATTCTTGGGATCCCAGTTGATCCCGTAGAACGAGCCGCGGATGCGCGTCACGAGCGCCAGCAGATTCGGGCTCACGGGATCGGCTTGTCCCATCGATGCTTTGATCGCGCCGCAGTCTTCGTGCGCGAGCACGACGATCAGCATCGTCCAGTTCTGCGCGATCGCGTACTCGATCGATGCGAGGCCGAGCTCGTCGGTGACGTTGCCGGCGCTGCGCACGATGAACAGCGATCCGAGGGATTGATTGAAGACGAGCTCCGGCGGCACGCGACTGTCCGAGCACGAGAGGATCGTCATCGGCGGGAACTGATTGTCCGCGAGCTGACGTCGTTCCTGCGCGAGATTGTCGTACGTTAGTTTGCCCGCGACGAATTGCTTGTTGCCGGTGAGCAACGCCTGCCAGAACATCTCCGGCGTCGGCGCCTGATTCGGTTGTACAGGGGCGGTCTTCTCCTGCGCATTCGCAAAGAGACACAACACGAGGGACAGGGCCACGAGTTTCAGTCGCATCAAACCTCTCCTGCCTTACGATTTCGGACGATGCCGATCATTGTCGCGCTTCTCGCGTCCGTTCTGTGGCTCAAAGGCAATACGCACACGCACACCGCGATGAGCGATGGCGACTCGCAACCATCCGAGGTGGTGAGCTGGTACCGCGATCACGGCTATGACTTTCTCGTCATCAGCGATCACGACAAGATCACACGCGTCGACGGCGTCGAAGGGATCGTGCTGATCGATGGTGAAGAAGTCACCGACCGATTGCCGAAGAAGCCGTTGCATCTCATCGCGATCAACATCAAGGAGCCGGTCGCGCCGCAGAAGGGCGAAACGGTTGTCGATGTGCTGCAGAACAACGTCAACGCAATTCGCAAAGGCGGCGGGATCGCGGCGATCAATCATCCGAACTTCGGCTGGGCATTCGGCGCGGAGGAGTTGAAGAAGGTCGAAGGCGCAACGCTGCTCGAGATCGCGAGCGGCCATCCGTACGTCAACATGCAGGGACCGCCTTCCGTCGAGGCGATGTGGGATGAACTGCTGACGTCCGGCAAACGCATCTGGGGCATCGGCGTCGATGACTCACATCATCTGAAGCGTCCGTGGGACACGGACATCGCACCGCCGGGCAAGGCGTGGATCGTGGTGCGCAGCGCATCTCGCGAGCGCGCCGCGATTCTCGATGCGATCACGCGCGGTGAGTTCTACGCATCGACCGGAGTGGAGCTCGTCGATCTCATTGCGAATGACAAGTCGATCGAGGTGAAGGTGAAGGAGAAGAACGGCGCGCACTATCGCGTGCAGTTCATCGGACGCGGCGGTCGCGTGCTGCAGGAGACCGAGGGCGCGAATGCGACGTATGCGATTCACGGCGATGAAGGGTATGTGCGCGCGAAGGTGATTGATTCGAATGGGAAGATGGCGTGGGGACAACCGAGGTTCATCGCTGCGCCCGAGAGATGAGAGATGAGCGATGAGCGATGAACTGCATCGCTAGCGCCGCACTTCTGACGTGACGTCATCATCTCTCATCGTTCAATCACGACGTGATTCACATTCACCGCACTGAACACGGCACTCACCACAACCTTCGCCACTTCGCGCGCATCCATGAACCCGTCGCGATGCTGTGGCCAGAACGGCGTATCCATTCCGCCCGGCGCGACGGAGATGACGCGGGCTTTGCTGCCTTTCGCTTCGGCTTTGAGCACTTCGGTGTAGCCGCGCGCGCCCCATTTTGCGGCGCAGTAGACGCTCTCGTTCGGCTTGGCGACGATCGCGGCGGTCGACAACACATTGACGATCGTGCCGCCGTTTTTCTTGAAGCGCGGCAGCAGCGCGTCGCTGAACACGATCATCGCGACGAGATTCGCATCGAGCATCGCGCGAATGTCGTTTTCGCTGTACGAGCCCGCGGGACCGTAGATGCCGAGTCCCGCGCAATTCACGAGCAGCGTGACGGTGCCGAGACTCGACGCGTGCTCGATCGCGCGTTGCACGGTCTCTGCGTGCGATGCGTCGCCGCGAACATCGGCTTCGTCGCGACGCGAGACGGTCACGACGCGCATCGTTTCGCGCAGCAACTCGGCGATCGCGGCGCCGAGTCCCGATGTTCCTCCGACGATGATGGCGACGTTGTTCATCGAATGCGCATTGTAGGATGCGTGTCATGAAGCTCTCGCTGCACCTCGCCACTCCGATCACCACGCTGCTGCTCATCGGCGGCGGCGAGTTTTCGTTCGGTGAGACGCGGGAGTTCGATGAACTGATGTTGTCGCGCATGCCCGCGGATCGGCGCACGGTCGCCTTTCTGCCGACGGCATCGGGGTCCGCGGAGTACGCGACGCATTTCGGAACGTATCTGCGCGGGATCGATCCGTCGATCGAAGTGGTGAATGTTCCGATTTATCGCGGCCGCGACAATCGCCGGCAGAAGAATCTCAACACGATCCTTTCCGCCGGCGCGATCTACCTCGGCGGCGGTCTCACGAACAATCTTCTCAACACGCTGCGCGAGTCGCCCGCGGAGATTGCGTTGCGTGACGCGGCGTCGAACGGTGCGGTGATCGCGGCGATCGGGGCGGCTGCATCGTCATTCGGCGCACACGCACTTGATGCGCGCGGCAACTCGGCGATTGCAGGATTGAACTGGCTCGCCGGAACGGTCATCGACAACGCATTCGATCCGGAGAGCGACACCGGACTTCGTCGATTGATGTCGCTGCCCGATGTCGAGCTTGGACTCGGATTGCCGACGAAGACGGCCCTGGTGATCGAGAGCGACGGCACCGCGGAGATCGCGGGCGAAGGGCAGATCGCAGCATTCAGAAAGCGGTGAGCCCGGCGGGTACGGCCGTTGCACGAACGCGAGGCTCTGGAGGTGCAGTATCGAAGCGCTGGAGCAGACCCCCGCGGCAGAGCGGCCCGTGACGCAGGAGGAACTGGTCCGCTTCTTCAGCGTTCTGTCGCATGACCTGAAGTCGCCCATCTTCGCGGTCGACGGATTCAGCGATCTTCTGCTCAGCGACTACCTCGACAAGCTCGATGACGAAGGGCAGGACTTCCTCCGCCGCGTGCGCTCGAGCGCGCAGTACATGAAGCGCGTGCTCGACGAAATGTCGCACATGGTGAAGCTGCTGTCGCGTCCCAACGCGCGCAAGCCAACGCCGCTGCGCGAAGTGGTCGAAGAGGTGATCCTCAAATACAACTTCCAGATCGAAGAAGGCGGCGTGCGCGTCGATCTTCCCTCCGATCTTCCGGTAGTGAACGTCGATCCCGAAAAGATTCGCGAGGCGATCGGCGCGATCATCGCGAATGCGCTGTTCTTCAACGATCAGCCGAAAGGTCAGCGCACGATCGCGATCGAATGCAGCTTGGATGAGAATGGCGTACGTTTTTGCGTGCGCGACAACGGCATCGGCATCGATCCGCGCTACGTGCATCAGATCTTCGAGCTCGGCGGGATGAGCAAACTCGAAAAGCAACGCGGCGGCGGACCGGGATACGGTCTCTATCTCGCGAAGCGGCTCATCGAAAGCCACGGCGGAGAGTTGACGGTGGAGAGCGCGGGACTGGGCGATGGCGCGGTGTTTTGTTTCACGATCCCGGGCTAGTGACTCACCGTGGTCGCGACCTGGGGCGCCGATCCGACTTCCTGATCCGGCAACGGGTCTTCACCCGGCAGCGCGATGATCTTGATGTCGACGTGGCGATCTTCCGCGCGATCGACGCCGAGGTAGCGCGCCGCGGCTTGCGAGAGATCGAGGCAGAACTTCTTCGCGTACGGCCCGCGATCGTTCACGCGCATGCGCAACGTGCGTCCTGTCGCGCGTGACGTCACTTCGATCCACGTGCCGAGCGGAAGCGTGAGGTGTGCGGCGGAGAATTTCGCGTTGCGGTAGACCTCGCCGTTCGCGGTCTTTCTGCCATCAAAGAAGGTCGAGTAGTAGCTGGCGAGGCCGGAGACGCGGTGCGAAAGCGCGAGCTTCGCGTACCGCAGCATGCGCTGCAGGAACGGGTCGCGGTCCGGTGCCGGCGTGGCGGCCGAGGAGAACTCGGGACATCCGAGGAGCGGCTGATTCGGTGTCAGCGCCTCGGGAGCGTCGAGTCCCGCGCCCTGCACATTCAGGGCGAAAAGGACCGCGAATACGAATAAGGCTCGTCTTCGCATCGGTCGCGCATTGTAGACGGATATCAATAACCAGGCCAAACCAATGGAATACGGTTGAGCTAAGTCGTATTCGCTCAGCAGTTTGTCGTGGTCTCCTGATTGCAAATAAGTGTCACGTAACGACCAGGAGGACGACGACGATGGGGGAGTTGAAAACCCGACGGCCGTATCAGGAGCGCTTTCTCGACAACTTTGACCGGTCGCAACTTCGTCGCGAAGTGGAGGCGGTGAAGCCTCGTCGTTTCGCAGGGCTGAAGAAGAAATACACGACCTGGGCCCTCGGCGCATCGCTCGCGATCGGCGGGATGGGCATTCCGATGCGCATGGCCCAGCAGCAGCTGTCGCCGAACGACAAGGACATGCAATCCGCGATCGCGCAGTCGCCGCAGAACGGCGGTCTCGATGATGCGCTCGCGAAAGATCTTCGCGCCGCGGAATCGATTGCGAAACAGGTCGCGACCGGCGTCACCACGGGCGTCGAGAGCGCGACATCCTCTCCACTCGCCGCGGTTGCGGATGCACCGAAGCAGACGATGACCATCGTCACGGAGAAAGTGCGTCAGGACTTCTTTCACAAGGAAGTGCCGTTCGGTTCGATCATTTACAAGGAAGCGAAGAAGAACAACATCCGACCCGAGCTCGTCGCGGCGATGGTGCAGGCCGAGTCGCGCTTCAAGCCGACGGCGCGTTCCGGTGCGGGCGCGATTGGTTTGATGCAACTCGTGCCGCGCACGGGACGCTGGATGGGCGCGCGCGATCTCACGAATCCGCAGCAGAACATCGCCGCGGGCGCGAAGTATCTGAAGTATCTCCACGAGCGATTCGACGGCAATGAGACGAAGGTGATCGCGGCGTACAACGCCGGGGAAGGAAACGTGAAGCGATTCAATGGCGTGCCGCCGTTCAGCGAGACGCGTCAATACGTGAGCAAAGTGCGCAACTTCGAGCAGGATTTTCAGAACCGCGTGGACAATCGGATTGCGGACGCGGGTGCGGTGAGTGTCGACGTTGCCGATGCGGCGCGTTGATGTGATTCAATAGCGACGCGTGTCCGGTATTCGACTCCTCATCGGCGTGATCGTGATGGGCTTCGCCGTCCCGATCACGCTCTTTCTTTTGCTCGGCCTTCACTCGATCCCTGATCTGGTGACCATCGCCGCCGTGACGTTCTTTTCGTGGGGCGTTGCGGATCTGCTCGGAACGATTCTGCAGAGACCACGACTGAAGGATCGATCGCCGGGAAAAGCGTTGCGCGAAGACTGGGACCGGAGAGCGAAGTAACGAGTAACGAGTGATGAGTGATGAGTGATGAATGATGAACGGCGTGGCCAGCCGCACATCGTTCGACATGACGTCACCTCGATGAACGTGTTGCTAGCACCGCCGTTCATCACTCATCACTCATCACTCATCGCTCGTTCTCGCGACGCCGCCGCCCACAGGCGACGACCGTAGCAACACATCGCCACCTAGACCCAGTCGTTCATCTTCTTCAACAACTGATCGATCGTCAGCAGCCGTTCGGCGCCATCGGAGTCGCGGCGGAAGATGGCGTGGTACCAGCCCTTCATTCCGACAGGCGTGTACATCTCGCTGCCCATGCGCAGGCGTCCGCCCGAAACTAACTTTAGAAACACTTGCTCATATGCCGATCGAGTTAAGCGGCGATCAGGGAACGGAATGGCGAAGTTGTTGCGGCGACGCTCGTTGATCTTGCGACGTTCCTGCGTGACTTTGCCATCGTGGTGCGAGTGGCCGAGGAGCGAGATCGCGCGACGATCGAGATAGGGAGAAGGGCGCTTCGGAACGAGCTTGCCCGGGCGATCCGTGCGACGTCGCGACAGCGCTGCTTTCTGCGCCACACCGCGATGCGAACGCAGATCATCGAGTAATGCCGCGGGCGCGGATGCTTTCGCATCGTGCGCGTGCACCGCGCTCGTGCGCACGCGCGGCTCGTGCGCGCTCACGTTCGCCATCTCCTGCTGATGTTTTTCGCGCGCCTTTTGTCGCTCGAGCACGTACTCATCGATCGACTGCGGGTTCCATTCGCGCGATGGCTCGAGCAGTCGCATCTCCGACTCGTACGTCTTCAGCTCGTGAATGACCATGCCCCATTTGCAGAGACGTCCGACGTCGTCGTACGCGCTGGGACGATCGACCAGTTCGAGCATCGACGGCGCGCGGCCATCGAGCACCGCGAAGAGCAGGCGGAACGAAAACGGATCGGAGTAGCGGCGAATCGAGCGCCGGAAGTACCACGCCGTTTCGCGACCGATCTCACGCAGCGATTTCTTGTCGCCGAACTGCGTCGTCCACAGCGGCGCATTGATGTCGCTCGTGTACGGACTCTGTTCGTAATGAAAATCTTTCGTGAGCCAGCCCTTGCGCGTCGTGTGCTTGCCCGGAACGACGCCGGCGATCACGGGAATCGGAAGCTTTTCGAGCAGCGAGAGATCGTACGTCGGCCACGACATCACTTCGCGCACGATGCCGACGATGAGCGTGGCACTCGCGATCATGAGACCGGGATCGGGCGTGAAGTCGACGGTGATCTCGATGCGGTTGCCGCGCGGCCGCACGCCGACACCGGTCGAACGCCGATTCGATGCGGCGAGCATCACCGGCACTGGCAGGATGTACGCGAGCAGCAGAGCCAGCTTCTGAATGTTGCGATTGCGGTTCTGCTGCGATTTCGGGATCTCGTACGAGATGTTGTAGTGCGTGCTGTACGCCTTGAGCCGAACGGTGTGTCCGTTCTGCTTGCCCCATTTCGTGAGCTGGTCGCGCACGAATCCGATTTGCTCCCAGAGGTTGCGCACCATACGCGCGGTGGCGGATGGGGCGAGCTCGATGACGGGCGTGACGACTTCGATGACGCCGCGATCGAAGTAAACCGCGCCACCGGTGGGTAGCTGCAGGGAAGTTTTTTCCCGCTTCAGCAACTCGCGATCGATGAACGCGCTCGGGTGCTTCCAGTACGTCTCCGGATTGATCTCGACTTCATCGAGCCAGACGTTGAACTCGGACTCCATTCCCATGACGGGCATTTCGAGCCACGTTCTTTTCGCCCGCGCGACTTCACTGTCGAGCTCGCGTTTCAATTCTGGAGGCAGCATGGAACCTCGGAAATTTCGTTGTTGGACTGCGACAGCAAAAGGCACCAAAGCAAAGGCTGGGCCTGCGGAATGGAGGTTCCGAGGAAGGTCAGTGAAATCGGAGTGACGGAGCGCCGGCTTCCAGCCCGCACGTCGAAAACGGCCGGCAAGATGCCGGCGCTCCGTTGCTACTCGTTAGGCGTCGCCGCGCGGCGGTCTTTGCGTCGTCGCTCTTCGAACGCGAAGCGCGGCCGGTTTTCCTGCGGCTGCTCCATGCGGTCCTCGCTGATCTCGCGAGGGATCAGCGTGATGAGGCCGAGGTCGACATGAACGTGATCGTCGGCGTTCTTGCCGGTCACGTGACCGTATGGCAGCACGTGCACGTCATCGCTGAGGTCTTCGGCGATGTCGTTGAATTTCTCGATCAGTTCCTTCGTCTTCAGGATCGAGTTGCCGATGCGATAGATGTCCGCGGCTGTGCCCCACATGTGCGCCGTGGCGTGGCTCGACAGTTTGTGCGCGGGCGATCGATATCCGCCATTGACCGCGATGTGGACAGACGCACCGACGGTATTGCGGAACTGCTCGAGATAGAACGCGAGGATGCGCACCGCGCACGGGATGTAGCGCGGCCATTGTTGCAGTCGCTGCGCTTCCTTCAGATCCGTGAGAATGAATTCGTTGAGACCGAAGTGCGGCGTCAGTCGCGTGTTCATCGCCACGTCGTGCGAGGGGATCTCGTAGAAGTAGCGCGGCAGACGATGACGTCGTCCGTCCACATCGTGCACCATCGATCCCGGTTTCAGTGCCGCGCGCAATTCATCATCGAGATCGAACGCATCGACGACTTTGAGGACTTTGTTTTCCGTCACCACACCACTACTCATACACGCTATCCGCCAGTGCGTTGAAGATATCGCGTGAAACTTCCGCAACCGCGGTTCCGCGTCCCTGCTCGGCGGGGAACTGCGTGAGGATCACGAGCACGTACGGTTTGCGATCGTCGAGATAAACGATGCCCGCGTCGTGATGCACGGTGGAGATGTTGCCGGTCTTGTGTGCGACGCGCGCGGCTTTCGGCAGGCCCGCCGGGATGCCGCTGCGATACTGCTGATCGAGCAGGATATCGAGCATCTCATCGCATGCTTTCTGCGAATACGCTTTGTTGTCGGCGATGAGGCGCAGGAGTTTGAGCAGGCCGTTGGCGGTGACTTCGTTGTTCAAACCCGCCGCGAATGCGCGCGAGTCTTCGACGCCGCGCAACACGCGCACGCCATCGATCTCGAGCTCGTCGAGCGCGAGTTGAATGGTCTGAATGCCGATGACGTCGACGAGCAGATTCGTCGCGAGATTGCTGGACTTCGTGATCATCCAGTACGCGAGCTCGCGCACGGTGAGTGTTTTGCCGAGGTGACCGTAGACGTCTGGATCGGCGTCGCGGCCGAGGTCGAGCATGAACGGCTCCTGATTCACGATGCTCGTGAATCGATTGCGCACATGCACCGGCGCTTCGAGTTGCAACTCACCGCGATCGACCTGACGGAACACGCCGAGGAGCACCGCGAGCTTCATCGTCGACGCGGCGTGAAAATATTGATCGGCATTGAACGACCACTGGATCGTGGTCTCAGCGTCGTAGAACGAAATGCCGAGATCTTCGAGCGCGTGATCGCGTTTGATCTTCAGCACGTTCCGATACAGCGACACCTCGGATGCCGCAACGGAGTCACGTTCCGGCGCTATCGGAAGCCTCTCATCATGCTCATGTGCATTCGCCGCCATGGGAAGTGTAGTTCGGTGCAAGTTGTGTGCGAAGCGAGAACCCAGCGATGAGTGATGAGCGATGAGCGATGAAATGCGTGGCAAACGTCACGTTGATCGGAATGACGTCATTGCGGTGAACGCTCATCCTTGCCGAGCAGCTCATCGTTCATCGTTCATCGCTCATCACTCATCGTTCGCCTCACTTCCAGTCGTTCAGCGCCCAGTCGTAGTCGTCGTACTCGACGTCGTACTCCTTCGCGACCGGCACGTTGATGTACTTCTTCATGAACGCGATGCGACCGCCGGCCCATGAGTCGAAGTCATCGCCGAACCAGTCCATGATATTTGTGGTGTGAATCGTGAGCTCGTCGCCGTCGCGCTCGAAGCGCACGTGCGATGCGAGAAACCTTCGCGCCTGATCGTCGAGTTGCGCATCGAGTTTCGCGCCGGCAAACGCCTCCGTGCGAATCGGCGGACAGCTCTTCGCCGCGCAGTTGATCGCGAAGTGAATGCGCGCGTCCTTGAAGCCTTCGCGAATCTTTTTGTTCTCGACCTCGTCCAGCGACAGCAGTGCGTTGCCGAACGGCACGCGCTCTTTCTTGAACACGTTGAGACGAATGATCGGATCGGTGGAGATGTCGCGAATCGAATCGACCGGATAGTTCTCGACGATCGTCGCGACGCTGTTGATGTTGTAGACGTTGATCCAGTACGCGAGCTGCTGTTTGCGATTCAGCGCGTTCACGTTCACGCGGCCGAGTTGCTGTCGCAGCGTTTGCAGCGCGGCCGCGTCCTTCGCTTTCAACGCGCCGTACTTCATCCCGTGCGCGGGGTTGTAGTACGTCGCGAGAATGCGATTCCACTGCGAGTAATCCGGCTCCGCTTGCGCGAACGCCATCGTGGTGGCGAGGAGGAGCGTGCACAGCGCGAGTGCGTGTCTCATCGGTTGTTTGCGCGCAACCAGCGTCCGATGCGCTCGATTCCGGCGGTGATCTGCTCGACCGGCGCAGCGTAGGAGATGCGCATGAATCCCTCTCCGTGCGATCCGAATGCGACGCCCGGAATCACGAGCACCGCGGCATCGGTGGCGAGTGTTTTCGCGAGCGAGATCGAATCGCACGCGGGAATGGCGGCGAACGCGTAGAACGCGCCCGCGGGTTTCGCGATCTCGAATTCGAGCTCGTGCTCGATCGCATACAACGCCGCTTCGCGCTGCGTTGCGAACTGTGCGCGGATACCGTTCAGCCACTGTGCGTTCCATTCGGGATCGCTGAAGATCGATTCGGCGAGCGCCTGCGAAACCACCGATGCGCACGTCGCGACGTACTGATGCGCGGTGACGATCGTTTTCATCAGCGCCTCGCGCGCATGAATCCATCCGAGTCGCAGTCCCGTCATCGCGTGGCTCTTCGAGAGTCCGCTCAGCACGAGCACGTTGTCGCTCATGCCGCTCATCGATGCCGGCGGCGCGTCGTACCAGATCTCGCGATAGACCTCGTCACTGACGACGAGCGGTCCTAGATTCGCGATGTGCTGCAGCGTTGCGGCGTCGGTCACGGAGCCGAGCGGATTTGATGGCGAGTTGACGATGATGAGTTTCGTGCGCGGCGTGATCCTGCGTTCGAGTTGCGCGAGATCGATCTGCCACGATGGCGGCTCCATGTCGTACGTGACGACGGTTGCGCCGCAGATGCGCGCGAGTGTGGCGTAGACGAGGAAACCGGGATTCGGAACGAGAACCTCATCTCCGGGATTCACGAACGCCGTGAAGATGGAGAAGAGTCCTTCCTGCGTTCCCGCCGTGACGCAAACTTCTGACTTCGCATCGTACGGCGTGTTCTCGCAGAGCTTCTTGCGCAGCGAGAGATGTCCGGCGTTCGGCGAGTAATGCCACGACGTGGTGATTGCGGCGCGCGCCATTTCGCGCAGTCGCTCGTCGGGCTCGACGTTCGGTTCGCCGATGCCGAGGTTGATGGAGAGCGGCGTGGCGAGCGCGTTGATCTGGCGGATGAGCGAGAGCTCGACAGTTGCGAGTCGATCGGCCGGAATCATCGCGGCGAGTTTACTCGCCACACCGCGAAGCCGCCTGCGCTCGCGCACGAGCCCGCGCCTTCGCCCGCGTAGCTCGCGATCAATTCGATCTTCCCATCGCCATCGATGTCCGCGGCATGCAGATCGTATCCCTCGCAACCGCGCAGCCATTGCGGAGTTTCGATCGTGATGTCGCGCGTGAAGCCGTTTGCACTCGCGGCGAAGAACAGCAGCGCACCGTCATCGCGCAAGGCGACGAGATCGTCCTGCAAATTGCCATCGAGATCGATCGCCTGCATCGCGACGATCGTGTTGCGCGAGTTCTCCGACCACAGCAGCGTCGCGGTCATCGTGTCATCGCGATGCAAGTCCGCAACGTCGAGCGTCGTGCAGAACCCATCACGCGATGGAAAGCGCGCGGCGTACAGCAGTTCATCGCGGTGATCGCGATCGAAGTCGTGCAATGCCGTCGCGGTCACGGCCGCGTTCGGAGGAAGTGGATCGAGCGGGTGCGATTTCCACGACTCGCGTGTGCCGATGAAGAGCAGGCGCCGAAAGCCGGCGATTTCCGTGCCGGCAAGCGCGTCGGGACGGCGATCGCCGTTCACGTCGCCGATCGCGAGACTGCGGCCGAAGAACTGTGCCGGCAAGTCGCCTTCCATGCGTTGGAAGAATCCGCCGCGATTGAGAAACAGCGCGAACCCGCTCGCAGGCGCAATGCCTGCCGCGAGTGCGAGCCGCGCCGGACCTTCATCGATCGCGACGAGATCGAGGCGGCGATCGAGATTCCAGTCGACGAGTGCGATGCTGCGCGATGCGAACGGCGGCTCGTCGGTCGTGCCTTGTCGCGCGAGCACGAGACCTTCGCCCCACGGCGCGTATGAGCCATTCGCTTCGTGCACGAGAATCGCGAGGCCGCGAAGGTGCGAGGCGACAGCGATGTCGAGCTTCCCATCGCCATTCACGTCGCCCGCTTTCGCATCGCCGTAGTCGTATGGCAGCGGCGGGAAGTGTGCTTCTTTCCACGGTGCAAACTGCCCCTTGCCGTCGCCGAGAAAAATGACCGGAAGGAAATTGCCTTTGCGCGCGGGACCGTGCAGCACATCGAGCGCGCCGTCGGCATTCATGTCCGCGACGTCGAAGCCATCGCGCCACTGGCCGCGCTTCGGCAATCCGGTTTCGAGCGGCTCGACCGAGAATCGCGAAGACGTGGCGAGCTGCGAGACAGGACAGGCCGGTCGTGCATCAACCGCAGTGACGGGCGCAACGTTCGGCGCAGAGTTTTGCGTGCACGCGACGACCGCGAAGAGAGCAAGAAAAAAGGGGTGGCCAGGTGGCCACCCCTTCTTCGTGAGATGGAGAGTGTTCATCATCCGAGAGAGCCGCGCAGCGCGATCGCCGCGACGAGCGCGAGCAATGCGGCGGCGAGTACGAGACCGAGCGGGGAGAGCGTCGGAACGTTTGCGGATGCGACCGCGGCCGCGGCGTTTCCTTCGATGTCGTCCCACGCGCTGAAGCAACCCGGATCCGCCGGATAGTCGCGCAGACCATCACCATCGTTGTCGATGCCGTCCGCGCAACCGCGTTTCGTGCTGCCTGCGAACTCGCTGAAATCGAGCGGACTGCTGCAGCCGGGATCGTTCATGTCGGAGAGACCGTCGGCATCGTTGTCGAAGCCATCGTTGCAATCCGGACCTTCGAACGTGTCGCCGGGCGACGAGCAACCCTGGTCGTTCGGGTAATCCTTCTTCCCGTCACCGTTGTTATCGATGCCGTCGTTGCACTGCGGTTCATCCTCTTCGTTGGTGTCGGACGCGCTGCGGCAACCCGGATCGGCGGGGTAGTCGATCTTCAGATCGCCGTCGTTGTCGAGGCCGTCGTTGCACTGCGGGCGTTCGTTGTTGCTTTGCGCGTCGACGCAACCCGGATCGGCGGGGTAATCGATCTTCAGATCGCCGTCGTTGTCGATGCCGTCATTGCACTGCGGGTTTTCTTCCGTGAAGTCCTGCGGCGACGAGCAACCAGTGTCAGCGGGGTAATCGATGTTGCCGTCGCCATCGTTGTCGATTCCGTCGCGGCACGCTTCGTTGGTCTCGTTGTTGTCCTCGATCGAATCGCAACCCTTGTCGTTCGTTGCGCCGCTACCGAAGTCGATCAGGCCGTCGCCGTCATTGTCGATGCCGTCCGCGCACTGTGAGACCTGTTCGGTCGGGTCGTTCAGACTCGTGCAGTTCGGATCGGCGGGATAGTCGACGAAGCCGTCGCCATCGTCATCGATGCCGTTGCTGCACTGATTAAAGCTTTCGAAGGCTCGGAATGCGTTAAGGCTGCACTCCGGATCGTTCATCCAATCGATGAAGCCATCGTGATCGTTGTCGATGCCGTCGTCGCACTGCGGATTCGGACTATCGTTCGGAGCCAGGTGGAAGTGATCTTCGAATTGATCGTAAGGTCCCCAGCATTGCGTATCGGCCGGGTAATCGATAAAGCCGTCGCCATCGTTATCGATGCCGTCGCTGCAGGCAGGACGCTCGACGCCGAAGATGCTGCCGCGGCAGCCTGGATCCTGACGATAGTCGACGAGACCGTCGCCATCGTTATCAAGGCCGTCATCGCACTCGGCGCAGCTGATCGGCAGAATCATCGCGAACTCATTGATCGAGGCAAGCGGGGATCCGGCGATCTGACCGGCAGTGCTGTCCGTGCGCAGCACGTGCGTCACATACGACTGACGGCGCGCGTTGAGCGGCGCTTCACTCGGTACCGCCGGCGTGTTCGTCGACAGGCCCTGAAGGTTGTAGTAGACGTAGCCGTTCTGGTACGGCACGTTGAGGATGTTCGTGTCGGCGAGATTGATCGACTGCGCGGCCAGTGCGAGCTGCGCGCTGCACGACGCCGTCGCGTTTTCTTCCTCGTCGAACACGACGATCTGACCGGTTTGGAGACCGCTCGGCTGTGATGCGCACGGATACGAGCTTTGCGGACCCGGATCGCGCCACACGACGGCGCGCGTGTGCGTGAACGTGCCTGCATTCGAGTAGCGAGACGTCCAGGTCTGCGGGAGCGCCTCGCGGTTGTCGGCGGCGTCGCCACGCATGCGGCGATAGAACGTGTAGTCGTCGTTCGCGTCGTTGTTCGTCTTCGAGTTGCTCGCATCCGCTTCGAGCGGCACGAGCGCATCGCCGTAAGCCATCGCCGGTGTGTGGATGTACGTGGCGTATTCACCCCACAGCACGTTGTCATTGCGCGCGATGCCGTTGCCGCCGTTCACGAAGTAGTTGGCAGCTTTCGGATTCACGGTCGTGCAGGCGTTGGTGACGTCGATCGTGGCGAAGCCGCGTACGCGATTGTCGCCATGATTCTGTCCGCCGCAGTTGCCGCTGAGCAGCGACGAAGCCACGCCGCGATGTGCGTTCTGCAACGCGAGCAGCGCGGAAGCGGAGAGTGGTGCAGGCGGCAGCATCGCGTTGCACGACGCGAATGCATTCGTGGTCGTTTGCGGGAAGACGCCGCTCCAGAAGATTTGTCCGAGGTCGACGGTCTTGACGTCGTAGCCGGCGAGCGCGATGTCGAACGTTTGCGTCGGAACGCCGCGATCTGTCCAGAGCGTGACGTGCGCGATCACTGGCGAGGCGCCCACGTTGCCCACCGTGAATGTGTGATCGACGTTTCCCGGCTCACCGAGATCGATCTCGAAGTACGGCAGGAGCAGCGTCGCGGCGGGCACGCGATCGAAGGTGTCGATCTCCGCGCGCAGCGGCGCCGCGGCGAGGATCAGAAGCATGACGAGGAGGAAGTATTTTTTCATGATCGTCTGTCCTCGCATTACGGAAGCGTCGGGTTGTCGTCAGTGGTACCGCGGCCAAGCGCGATGCCCGGGACGGTGTAGCCGGCCTTAGTGCCGAGCGGCGCCATCGCCGGATCGTTCTCGAATGTGATCCACGACTGGCGAATCTCGTTGGTCGGAAGATTGAGATTGAGGAACACCCAGCCGAGAGGCGCGGTCAATCCGAGACCGTTCGCCCCGCTGGCGGGTGTGCCGCCCGTGACGATCGGGAAGCGATTCGTCGTATTCGCGGAAGCGGTGTTGCCGTTCGTCGCAAACGCGCGAATCTGTTTCTGCGGAAGCGGGAAGCCCGACGGCGAACCACCGCACGGGAAGGGCGTGACGATCTGTCCTGGATCGCGCCAGTAGCCGAGCGTCGTGCGATTCGCGGAGTACCGTCCAGCCCATGCGGTCGGCAGCGCTTCGCGATTGTCCTTGCCACCCGTGCCGGCGAAGAGCGCGTAGAACGTGTACTGACCCGACTGCGTTTGCGGATCCGATCCCGAGGCTTCGATGTGTACGGCGTTGTCGGCGAATACGCGATCGTTCTGTGGATCGCTGATCACGTAGTCACCGAACATCACGTTCTGGTTCGTCGCTGAGCCGGCGCCGTTCTGGAAGTAGCCGACGTCCGCGGGCCGCTGGTACGTGCATTGGTTGACCGTATCGACGGTCACGAAGCCGCGCGACACGCCATCACCGTACGCGTATGCGCCGCAGTTGCCCGGGCCGAAGTAATCGACGGACTGTAATCCGCGATGCGCGGCGGGGAGATCCGGCGACAGGAAGTTGTCCTGAACCGACGGAAGCAGGCCGCTGCACGACGCGAAGTTGATGTCCTGCGACATCGGACCCTTGTTACTGATCGTGTCGTTCGGATCTTGTCCCGCGGACGCGGAGACCGGCAGCGTGCGCTGCATCACCTCACGCATGTCGAGCGTGACGATGTCGTAGCCCGTGAGGTAGATGTTGAAGTTCGTCGTGGGAATGCCGTAGTCGGTCCACAACACGACGTGCGCGAGGATTGCCGTCGCGCTCGCGTTCTGGATCGTCAGCAGCGTGTTCACACCGTTCGGATTGCTGACGTTGGTTTCGAAATACGGGAAGAGCAATGTGGCGGACGGAACCACATCGTTGGATCCGATCTTCGCGATGATCGGAATGGCCAGGACAAGGAGCGAACAGAACACCAATGCGCGATTGCGCATATGTACCTCCTGCGGCAGTTCGGTTTCTATTTTTGGACGGAAAAACGTCTAAGAGTGGAAAGTTTCGGGGATCATACGTTTGATCGTGGAAATACAGGGCCTTTTTTCCGCAACGGTGATGTCGGAATTCATCTACAGGAAAATCCCGATTTCGACGCGACGATAATTCGCGGTGTGAGACTCGTCGCTCCGGCCGTTTTCGCGATTACGGTTGCGTTGTCCCTGCTCGTCGTCGACACGCGCGCGGACGCGTCGTTTGACGCGCCGAAGCGTCTGGTCGTGATGATCGGCATTGCGATCGCGATGACCGCGCTCGCATTCACCCCGAACATCGAGAAGCACGAATGGACGCGACGTCGCCGCGCAATCGCGATTTGTCTCACGATCGCGTTCGCATGCGTTGCCGCGTCGTCGTTCTTCTCACCGCATCGCGCGATTGCAGTCGATGCATTGCGCACGATGCTCGTGTTCGCGGCGGTGCCGTTGATCGTGACATCGCAGGAACGCGCGTGGCGCTGGACGACGAATGCGTTTCTGATCGGCGCCGGGGTGAATGCGATCGTGTCGATCGTTCAGTTCCTCAGCATCGCGCAGCCGTTTCAGTACGTGACGAAAGGTGGTCGCGGTCAGGTCTCTGCCATGATCGGCAACACCGGCATCCTCGGCTTGATCTGCGCGTTCGCGATCCTGCTGATCGTGCCGCGCCTCACGCGCACGACGATCGGCTTGTGGGCGCTGCTCGTTCTGCTCATCGCGACGCTCGCGATCAATCGCAGCATCACGCCGATCGTTGTCGTCGCGGCCGGATCGCTCGTGTATCTGCCGCGATTCCGCACGCGCGCATTCGCAGCAGGCGCGGTGTTGTTCTTCACGTTCGGCGCGATGGATACCGCGCATCAGATCGACAAAGCGTTGTCGTATCGATTCGGTCCGTGGCGCGCGGCGCTGGCGATGACGGCGGAGCGTCCATTGCTCGGATTCGGCGCGGGCACGTACGGTGCGGAGTACGCGCGTCACACCGATCTGAAATTCGTGAACATCAAGCTGCTCGGTTCTTACGCGCAGGCGCACAACGACTATCTGCAGGCGCTGGCGGAGCTCGGGATTCCGGCGACGTTGTCGTTGCTCGCCGCATTCGTGATGTTGATGCGCGGCCCGCGAACGGATCTCGCGGCGTTTTCGATTCTCATCGGCGGTGCGATCGCGGCGTTGACGTGGTTTCCGATGCAGCGTCCTGAGACCGCGTTGTTGCTGCTTGCCGCGAGCGGGCGCATGTGGAGGGACGCATGAAGCGCGCGATTCTCGCGGCGTTGCTCGTTGCGTGCGTCGTTCCGGAGCTTGCGCGTTATCAGGGTGAGCGTCGATTGCGCATGGTCGATGCGACGATGCAGGCGATCGTGCTGCGTGCAAAAGAACCGGCGCCGCTGCTGCGACGGTTGAGCGAAGACGCGGCCGCGACGCGAACGTATCCCGGCGACTGGCGTCCGCTCGTCGCGGCGGGAAGTGCAAGTTACGCGGCCGGTGATTACGCGCAAGCAATCGAGTTGTTCGAGCGCGCGAACTCCCTTGGCGAACGTCCCGAGATCGACATCAACCTCGGCGCCTGTTTTCTGAAGCTCGGCGACACGCGTCGTGCCGAGGAGTTGTTCGCGCGTGCGCTGCAAATGAGTCCGTGGCTTTCGAGCGATGTCGAGCGCATTCGCACGCGATAGACTGCGCGCGATGATCACGATCGAAGACCGCGTCAAGGCACTGCCGAATGCCGATCGCACCGAGGCACTGAAAACGATCGGACTCTTTCTCGCGGAGCTCGAGAAAGGCGCGATTCGCGCCGCGATGCGAGACGTCGATGGCGTGTGGCAGGTGCAGACGTGGGTGAAGGAAGGCATTCTCGCCGCGTTCAAATTCGGCCAGCTCGCCGAGTTTGCATCGGGCTCGCTCTCGTTCATCGACAAGGACACGATCCCGGCGCGCAAGTTCAAGATCGCGGACGGCGTGCGCATCGTGCCCGGCGGTTCGTCGATTCGCCGCGGCGCGTTCATCGCGAAGAGTGTGGTGATGATGCCGCCGGCGTTCGTGAATGTCGGCGCGTTCGTCGATGAAGGAACGATGATCGACTCGCATGCGCTCGTCGGCTCGTGCGCGCAGATCGGCAAGCGCGTGCATCTCTCCGCGGCGGCGCAGATCGGCGGCGTGCTCGAGCCGGTTGGCAATGTACCGGTGGTGATCGAAGACGATGTGATCGTCGGCGGCAACAGCGGAATTTACGAGGGCACGATCGTGCGCGGTCGCGCGGTGATCGGCGCGGGTGTGGTGCTCACGGGATCGACGCCGGTGTACGACGTCGTGCGCGGCCAGATTTATCGCAGGACGCCGGACCGCCCGCTGGAGATTCCGTTCGGTGCGGTGGTGATTCCGGGCGCGCGCCCGATGAAGGGCGCATTCGCGGAGCAGCATGGATTGCAGATCGCGACGCCGATGATCGTGAAGTATCGCGACGAGAAAACAGACTCGGCGACGGCGTTAGAAGAAGCACTGCGATGACGTGTGGAGCGGCGGGGTCTCAGCCCCCCGAATCGTGGAGATCCGGCGGGGCAAGGGCCCGCCGCCCCCCCTCGCCTACTTACGACCTCTTTCTGCTTCTTTCTCTCCGCATCCCTCACCCGCGCGGGCGGCGGG
>JACZCU010175212.1_pt1 | contig 18966 bp, 12 predicted proteins | sample 8641851 | NCBI WGS metagenome assembly JACZCU01 (sample SAMN15324605, study PRJNA640507) | soil metagenome | isolation source: monocropping sugarcane control | place: China: Luxin town, Laibin City, Guangxi Province | collected 2019-07-25 | depth 10cm m | reverse complement strand
GGCACCATCCTACGGTTGCCGATGACATATGGTCCGCGTGACCAACAGCATCGACTCTTTGAATACCTCAAGCGGATGGATGATCAACGCCCGACAATCATCTTGGGGGAACGTGTTGCTAGTTGGCGTTGGTCGAGGGGGTATGTTGGTAATGCTGCTGCGGCCACCGTCCTTGCTGTCACAGATGCTCGTGCTACAGGTCGCATCTTTCATATTGGCGAGGAACCTGCCCTAACGATGAGGCAATGGATTCAGGCGATTGGAGAGGCAGCGGGTTGGCATGGCACGATTGTCTCTGTCCCAGAAGAGCGCATGCCTGAGCATCTTGTGGTAAAGATCAATACGAGCCAGGATCTAGTGTACGATACTACACGCATCCGCCAGGAACTTGGATACCGCGAGTTGATCCCGTTTGATGAAGGACTCAAACAGACCATTGCCTGGCAACGAGCTCATCCTCCAAGCGAAACTGGCGCCGACCAGTTTGATTACGCAGCGGAGGATGCTGTTCTGGCTGAAGTAGCAGGGGAATCTGAAGCTCCCTAGTGAAGCCTTTTCTTCAAGGAGATTGCTCAAGCCTGGATCAGGAACCACAGCATTATTGCTCTTCAGACACGTCAATCTCCATCTTCATCATGTTTTTGTAGATGCGATCCTCTCTCCAATAGGGTCACAAATCGAATATGAAAAAGTCCACGGGACGCCACAGAATGACCCAAACTGCTATATCAAAGCCAGTGCCCAAAAACGTGCTGAGATATGAAGGTAAAAACGTCGCAACAGGTCGTGGATGTTGTTAAGATGGAGTGTTATCTCATAATACTTTACTCGTGTCATAGAACTCTCCTCCACGCAATCTATGCACTCGCAGCGTGCGGGATGATACGTTCAGATGAATTGCCTCCCTTGCCATGTGCAAGTTCTTCTCAAGATCGAGAACAACTGATTCCAGTATACTGAGCGGAAGATGCACGCACGTCAAAAAGTACTGTAGCAATTATGTGTTCTGGCACTACCAAGGTTTTGCGTTGATGGCGCCGAAACAACGGAGAAATACTCAATTCGTGAAATGAGCGTAAGACTACCTGTGTGGTTGGATAGGCTCAATAAAGTCGAAGTACTACTTGGATAGCCAAAGTGGTATAATGCATGCGTATCGACACTTCAGTACAGGATAGATAGGTATGTTGCCAAGGGCAAGACGATTGGCTAAGAACCGCATGCATATCTGCGTGATTATGCGACTAAGCGTTAATAATGAGATTGCATTCACCGCTTAGTTGCATTCGATAAGCGCGTCAGGGCCGAAGTGTTCGATGATCTTTGGTGGTCTGGCATATACGCAAACGGATCGCCCGACAGAACTCATCGAGGAGTACTGGCTATGCTGCATTTCATGCGTCGTTCTCTCCTGATCCAATTGCTGAGCGTGTACCTGCTCTTTGTCGTAGTCGTGCTGACCGGAGGCGTAGAAGTCAACGCCGTAGTCGAGCAGCAGTTGCGCAATGATGCCCAGGCATCAGACCAGGCGCTGGCGCAGGAGACCGCGCTCGAGACAAGCCTCCATCTGCGTGATGCCGAGCATGCGCTTGTCGCGCTAGGCAAACTTGCGGTAAACTCTGGTACTCCTGCCGCGATAGCGAACACCTTCCAGACCTTCCGGGCCGCTCGCAGCGACGTGGATCAGGTCTATTGGCTCGATCCATTGGGGACCCTGCGCATCTCATGGCCGCCGGGTAAGGTCGGGTTAGTGGCAGAATTCTCGCCGCCCGACGTCGTCCAGCGAGCCCGCACAGCCACCAGCCCGGTCTTCGAGGTGGGCATTGCGGTTGAAACAACCGTCAATGCGGGTGTCATCATTGCTGAACCTGTGCGCACCACCAGTGGTAGGTTGGTTGGTATCGTAGCTGCAAGCCTCTCACTCGTCGAGCTCAGCGACCCCCTGAGAACTGTCGTTCAGGCACAACAGCGCCAGGGCAGGCGGCTCATGATCAGCATCATCGACGACCGCGGTGTGCTCATCGGCACGCCCGAGCACAAGCAGATCTTGTGGACGGTGCTAAACGAGCTACCAGGTGCCGATCAGGCACTGCACGGTCACGTGGCATCACGAGTGGGTTTGGGGTCCGATGGCCAGGACTGGCTTTTCAGCGCTGTTCCCGTCCCGGATGCTGGTTGGGCCGTCGTTGTGCAGAGGCCTGCAAGCGAGGCATTGGCTGTCGTCGCGCAGTTCCATCTCTGGTTGCTGACAGCCGCTCTACTCTTCGCCATCGGTGGCTTGCTGTTCTGGCTCATGCTGCTGGTCCGGGTCATCCGTCCTCTGCATACGCTCGCCAGCCAACATCAGGCGCTGCCTGCCTCGGAGCAATCAATTCCAGTACATGCGACCGAGCTTGCCGTACGTGATGACGAGGTTGGCGCCCTGGCACGGTCGCTCATACGTCTTGAGCGCGACGGGCTGGAAAAACTGGGCGAGCTACGAACGCTGCTTGAAACGTCGAACGCCGTGGTTGGCTCGCTTGAACCGTACGCTGTAGTAGGCAAGATCATTCGCGAGGTGCGGCGGCTGGTGGATGTGCAGGCCGCTGCAGTACTATTGCCAGACGAGCAAGGTGTGCTGCGCGTACTCGCCAGTGACGGACATAGTGAACGCTATGACCATGTGCTCTCCCTGTCTCCTGAGAATGTGAGTTCGTCAGCGGTGCTAGCGCTACGCGACGGCAAGCCGGTACAAAAGCTACTCAGTCCCGAGCAGCCATTACGATCACTCTCCTACGACGAAGGCTTCCGCGCGGTGCTGGCAATCCCGATCATCAGTCGCCACGCGGGAGGCGTGGTCCTGCTAGTGCATCGTACCGAATCCTATCCGTTTAATCAGAACGAGATCGACTTGCTACTGACGTTCGCCAACTATGCCACTCTCGCCTGGGAACACGCGGTGCTCTATGAGCGCAGCGATGAGCGGCTACACGAGGTGGCACGAGAGAACGAGCGGCTTTACCAGCAGGCCTCGGAAGAGAAACAGAAGCTTGAGGCGATCATGGGCAGTATGAGCGACGGGCTGGTGCTGACAGGCATCGACGGAATCGTGTTGTATGCCAATCTGGGAGCCAGCACTATTACCGGCTTACCTAGCGAGGAACTGGTGCGTCGCCCCATCAGCGCGCTCTATGATGCACTGCGCTCAACAGCCGAGGATCTGGCGGATTGCGAGCAGGCCCTGACACAGGCTGAGGCGGGAGAAGTCACAGAGCTGGTTGTTGAGATCAGGCGATATGGTTTGCGCCGTGCCATCCACTTGCGACTGTTTGACGTGGGCGACGAGTCAGGGCAGCCTATTGGACGAGGTCTACTGCTGCGCGATGTGACGCGCGAGCGTGAGCACGACGAGTTCAAGACAGCGTTGCTGGCGGCGGTTGGCCACGAATTGCGCACACCGTTGGCAGCGATTAAGGGCCACGCCTCGACGCTACTCCAGGAAGACGTGAACTGGTCATTTGCGGACCAGCGTCATTTCCTGCAGACGATCAGCGGCGAAGCCGATCGTCTGGCACAGCTCGTAAGCAACCTGCTCGACCTCTCGCGTCAGGAAGCCGGGCTGCTCCACCTGAATCGCAGACCTGCCAGAGTGCAGGAACTCGTGGCGAAGACTATGGAGCGAGTGAGTCACCCAGGTGTCATGATATCTTTGCAAATTCCCGACGACCTGTCTATGGTCGACGTGGACAGGGCGCGCATAGAGGTCGTGCTCCACAATCTAGTTGCCAATGCGCTGATATATGGTGAGGACGAAGTGCGTATCACTGCCGAGAGGCGAGACGATGCAATTGTCGTAGCTGTTTCGGACAACGGGCCTGGCATCGCCCCCGACGAGCTGCCACATGTGTTCGAGCGTTTTTACAGAGCGCGACATGGCCGCCAGCGGCATTCTGGCGGCACTGGCCTTGGACTGGCTATATGCAAGGCCTTCATCGAAGCTCACGGAAGCACCATCTGGGCGGAGAGCAGCGAGCAGGGTACCACTATTTCTTTCTCGCTACCGCTCATGTCACCTACAGCTGTCGCAGCGCCTGTTGATACGATAGCAAGGGAGCTTTCAACAAAGGATCGGAGGTCTGTATGATTAAAGCGAAGCGTATTCTACTCGCCGAAGATGAAGTAGCACTGCGCGACTTCGTGAGCCGGAACCTGCGCGCACGTGGCTTCGAGGTTCTAGAAGCGAGCAACGGGTTAGAAGCTATGGCCGTGTGGGAGCGGGAAGACCCCCATTTGCTGATTCTAGACATCATGATGCCTCGCATGGACGGCCTCGAAGTCTGCCAGCGTGTGCGCGAACGCTCTGCCGTGCCCATCATCGTGCTGACTGCGCTAGATGCTGAAAGCGACAAGGTCACCGCGCTCGATCTTGGTGCTGACGATTACCTGACCAAGCCGTTTGGGGTAGAAGAACTCCTCGCCCGCGTGCGCGCTGTGTTGCGACGTACCCAAGGGGAAGCGACGCCACCCACAAGCGGCATAAAACATTTTGGCGACATGGAGATCGATCTTACCGGACATATCGTGCGCTTGCGAGGAGCAGAAGTTCGGCTGTCGCCAACAGAATTCGCCCTTCTGAAGCAACTTATCACCAACGCCGGTAAGGTGCTTCCCCATCGCATGCTGCTGCAGAGTATTTGGGGACCTGAATACGGTGGAGAAGCTGAGTATTTGCGCGTTTATATCAACCGGCTGCGCAATAAGCTGGAAGCCGATCCCGCCAATCCGCGCTACTTACTTACTGAGCCAGGTGTCGGCTATCGCTTTGTTGCGCCGGAAATCGAGGGAGCGCGCAGGCGTCTCCCTCCAGTACGAAACAACAGCGAGTAAAAATGTATACCCCTACACTGGTTTATCTTTGCGTTGGCTGAACAAGACAACGCGGGGGCTAGCTTTGATGCTAGCCCCCGCGCTTACCTGGCGGAATTATTAGCCAGTTGCTTTGCTTGCAAACTCGTTGGTGTACGTCGTGCTGAGATCGATGTTCTTGCTCTGCGGGACCAGATTGCTCTGATGCTCAATATTGAGCACTGACTGAGGTGCGCCATCAGGCATTAACCCGTCCGGACTGAAGATGGCCATCTGGTTTTGCAACGCTGTCACGTAGAGGGCTTTATTGCCGGCGTAGTAGTCAGCGGGCATTTTGTCCGCGATCTCCGTTGCCGTATGCGTGTGCATCCACTTCAGCGTCTTGACGTAGGCGTTCACCAGCTTCTGGACGACATCTTTATGGCTGTTGACGTAACTGTTGTTCATAAAGAGGCAGATGAAAGGATAGGATCCGCCCAGAGCAGCCTGCGTCGACTGTGGTGAGCGCAAGTCAACCAGGACTTTGCCAACACCGCTTGATAAGATACGTGAGATCGTCGGTTCGGTCGTCATGCCAGCATCGATTTTGCCCTGTTGTAAAGCTGCGATAAAGGTATCGCCGGCGCCCACTGGCACGAAATGCACCTGTTCTGGCGTAATCCCGGCGTTGTGCAGTAGGGCGGTGGTCAGGGTCTGTGTGCCTGAGCCGAGTTCAGTCACGCCCAGGTTCTTACCTTTGAGGTCTGCGACCGAGTGAATCTGGCTGGCTGCTTTGGCGGAAACGATTTCGGCTTCACCAGGCGCGACGTTCAACAGAACCACGGCCTCCATTTGCTTGCCTGCAGCCTGTAGCTCGATGGTGTGGTTGTACGACCCCGAGCCTGCATCCACCTGGCCAGCCAGCACTTGATTTTCCGACGACTGCCCCGAGGCCTCGTCGATCAGCGTCACATCAAGTCCTTCCTGCTGAAAGTATCCGAGCTGCTGGGTGAGCATATTCGGCAAATAGATCTGCTTGCTCAGGCCACCTACCATGATCTTGAGGTGCGTTATTGTAGTAGTGGTACCATTTGCGGTAGTAGTAGTGGTGGTGGTACCGCTATTGCCGCACGCACTAAGAATGAGAACCAGGATGATGCCGGTTACCAGGCCAAATCCTCGGCCTGGTCGACTCCATGTGTTCATAGATTGTCTCCTCTCTGTTTTCGATGGTCACCTCCGTGACCAGGTGAGATATTGCCCAAGAGATCCCATTAATCGGGCGGTTTTCTTGTCACAGTGATACATGCCGTAGGTGTTCTTCCCCTTTTTTGCCATTTCCTCCTTCTCCTTGCATCGCTGCTGAGCCGAAATCTAGATAAACTAGCAGCGTTACAGCAATGGTAGGTATAGACTCCGAGAGAATTTAGATGGTCACATCGGCGACTGGATTGGGTCGCCACTTGAGCAGGCGGCGTTCCAGCGCGGTGATAAGGAACTCCGACAGCAACGCCACCACAGCCAGGATCACCATCGCCGCGAAGACGCCATTGGCGTTGAAGTTGGCCCCCGCGGTCTGGATCAGCAGGCCAATGCCCTGGATCGCGCCTACATACTCGCCTACCACCGCGCCGACCAGCGCAAAGCTGAAGCTGGTGTGCAGGCTGGCGAAGATCCACGTCAGAGCTGAAGGAATGATCACCGCTGTGGTGATGCGTTGCTGGCTCGCCCCCAGAATGCGTGCGTTGGCGAGCAGGCTGCGATCGACCTCGCGCACTCCCTGAAAGGCGTTGAAAAAGACGATGAAGAAGACCAGCACGACCGCCAGCGCCACCTTGGATTGCATCCCCAGGCCCAGCCCGATGGCGAAAAGAGGGGCGAGCGTGACGCGTGGAATCGAATTGGCCACCTTGACGTAGGGGCCCAGTACGTCGGCCAGGAAGCGATTGCGTCCAAGCACCACGCCGAAGACGATCCCGAGTACTGCGCCGATCACGAAGCCGATGATGGCCTCCTCTAAGGTGGCGGCGATTTGTTCCCACAAGGGGCCCTGCGCCGTCCCCTGCGTCACCCACGTGACGAGTTGCTGCCAGATACCAGAGGGTCGACCCCAAAAGAAAGGGTCAATGATGCCGACACGGGTGGCGAGTTCCCAGCCACCGATGATCACGACCAGTAGCAGGACACGCAGAATGTTGACCACGATGCGGCGACGACGGCGGGCAGCGGTGGCCGATGGCACTCCCTGGTTCTCAGGAGTGGTAACGGTCTCTTTAGATTCGTTGCTTACTGTGCTCATAGCTAATCATCACCTCATTGCGAAGATCTTCCCAGATTTCGTGATATAGTTGGACGAAACGTGGCTCGAAGCGGATTTCCGCCACGTTGCGAGGACGCGGCAGGTCGATGGTATAGATCCCCTTGACGGTGCCAGGCCCAGATGTGAGGACGCATACCCGGTCAGCCAGGGAGATGGCCTCCTCGAGGTCGTGGGTAACGAAGACCACGGAAGCCGAGAGGGAGGACCACATATGGAGCAGTTCGTCTTCCATCATGGTCCGTGTCTGCACGTCAAGAGCGCTGAACGGCTCGTCCATCAGCAGGATCTGCGGCTCGTTGATAAAGGTCTGGGCCAACGCTACACGCTTGCGCATGCCGCCAGAGAGTTGGTGTGGGTAGTGGTTCTCGAAACCGGACAGCCCGACACGCGCGATCCAATCACGAGCGCGCTCGATCGCCTCGGATTTTGGCCGGCCGCGGAACAGCGGGCCGGTGGCGACGTTGTTGAGCACATTCTTCCAGGGGAAGACAGCATCAGACTGAAAGACATAGCCAATGCGCGGGTCAATGCCCTGCACAGGGTTGCCCATCACCTGCACCGAACCTTCACTCGGCCGCTCCAGTCCGGAGATGAGACCCAGAGTGGTAGATTTGCCACAGCCGGTCGGTCCAACCACGGCGACGAACTCACCAGGGGCGACCGCCAAGTTGATGTCACGGATCGCGGTGTACGCCTTGCCGGTTGGTGTCAGAAACCGTTTGGTGACATCGCGCAATTCGATGGCGTAAGTGCCCGAGCTCGACGCATCGTGTGTACTGGTTGATACATCTTTTAGAGGTAGAGAGTTGTTCACAGCACTCCTTTCATGAATGATCTTCTGCCACCATTTCGCGTGTAGCAGTGCGAGTCGTTGCTCGCAAGCAGGGTGTGTGTCCGAAGCACAGATTTATCAGCGTCTCAGGATGAGTGAACCGTGCTACGAGCGTATGGTGAAAGTATAGCCGATTGAACGTAAACGGCGCATAAACGTAGCCCACTCTCTCGTAAATAGTGCGTAAATATTCGCAGTGTGATTTATAAATACGGCCCTATTCTTTTCTGCAACCGGTGAAATGTAATCGTGTATACTGTGAACACTATGAAACTCCCTGTTAGAGACGTCTAGAAATGAAGATATGAGAAAGAACCGCGATTTTTCACGTGAAGAGCTGCTGGCCATGCTTCAGGAAGCTGAGAGGCTGGCGGCGTATATCGATACCTTAAATGAAGACAAGGAACAGATGCGTTTAATCTACCGTTGGGCTGAGGTTGCAGATGGGGTTGCAAAGTTGATGGTCCTGGCTGAAGAATTGCTATCGAAAGATGAACTCCTGGAGCTACAAAGCGTAGTGAACGAGCAAGACGAGAGTCGCTGGGGCAAATATCGTAGAAACATTCGCTGGCTGAATGATCCAACTGAACACGAACTGTAGTAAGCAGTTTTATGGTGTGTTTGATCCTCTAATTCCGAATTCCCCCTTCCTGGTAACGGGTTGCTATATATTCCATTTCCACTTCTTTATATCGAAGGAAGAATGACAGTGGTAAGGCACTCTAAGAAGTCAATTGATACCAGAGGGTACCCATAGGGCCCATAACATGTTACAATTGCACGAAATATTTGAAAATGGCGATGTCGGAGCCATAAAGAAGGGTTTGAAGCGCACGGCTTATGAATGACGCTAACCAGCAAAGTAGAAATACGATAGACTCCCAGGCGAGGGAACATGCCCTTTTCCTAGCCGAACATTCAAATCCAGGGGTAAACGTTCCTAATGCTCCTGGTGAACGCCTCTCGACTTCTTCTGCCTTCAATCTCACCGACCGCATGGCACTTTTCAGTTACCTGGTCAACTCCAATCGCATACGTTGGTATCGTGTGATTATGCGCTTTTTCTTCCAATGCCACCGTGAGTTGTATCGTTACCAGCTCACAGCCCAGGAAGTACGTGACGTCGTACGAGCTACAATTGATGTTGAATACACACTCGAGCAATGCCAGAATGACCTCGCGGCCCTCAAAGAATGGGGAAATATTACCACTATTTATGACTCAAGTCGCGCGACCTCCATCGCCAGTTTCCTCTCACCCGCACTACTTTACCAGGCAACCCCTGAAGCCATTGCCCTTGAGACCTTTCTCGATGAGCAGACCCGCGCCAGTACGGGCAAAGGGTCGTTACGCCAGGGAGATCTCCCTCACCTGTGGCAATCGCTACAGTTGCTTGACGAAGATTTACGTGCGCTTTCGACTGAGTTCACATCCACACGCAGTCGTGAAATGGCGGAGGAATGGCAACGAGCGTTCGAGGTATGGAACACAATGGCACGTGAAGCCGCGCAATACCTCGCCAATATGATGCAGGCCGCGCAGCAAGGACGGCCTGAGCTTGATGCATATCAGGCCTATAAAGCAGCGGTGGTGGCATATGTGCATGGCTTCGCGCAAGCATTGACCCAGTACAGCCGTCGCATCCGTACGCTGCTCTCCGAGTGGAGCGAGACAGGTAGAAAAGAGCGTCTCATCGAGATGATTGCCCAGCATCTTGAACCACCCGCGCCGACGCTAGAGAACAGATCAACGCAGGAGGAGTTACTGCAAGAGGCGCAACACCAGGTAGAAGCATTGATAAACTGGTTTGACCTGGGGAAAAATGCCGATTCCTTCCGTCGTAACGCGCTCGCTGAGGTGGATAAGGTTGTGCGCCGTGCAGCCGTGCTGGCAGCTTCGGCGCGGCCAAACGCAAACTACGCGACCAACCTGCATATGTTGGCACAGCAGTTATTAAAGGCAAAAGATGGTGAGACAGCACAGCAGATTTTCAGTCTTGCGTTCGCCAATCTTCTTCCTGTTCATTTGCCAGAGAGCCTCGCCAGTACACCAAGCACAGCTTATGACGCAGAGACAAGCAAGATATGGCAAGAACCGCCAGGCGTTACCCTTCGCTTGCGTCCGATTAGCAGAGCCAATCGTGGGGAACATCCACTAGAAGACCCGGTGATTGATAACCGCACCATCATTCGCAACCTGGTCACTCAATACGAGGAAAAGCTCCAGCAGGAGCGCGAACGCTTTGCCCAGCTCTTCTCGACGAGGTTCCTCGATCTTGGTACCATCAGGCACATCACCGCTGAAGATCGCGCCATATTGATGAACGTGATTGATAGCTGCCTGGGCGATACGCGTCGGCAATATCGCGCTCCTGCTGGCTCTGTGATTGTCCTACTTAACCCTGATGAGCAAACATACACGACCCTCCGTGCGGATGATGGAGTTATACTCCTACCACGTTATCGTTTAGAGCGCGAGGAAGTAGAGGAAATAGAGGAGAGGTCGGCGTAATGGAAGAGTTTGAAATGCTGACAACCTATACCGATACGCAAGCAGCATACTCTACGGAAACAGAAGACGTACAGGCAGAATCAATGCCAGCACCGGTAGGTGGCAGCAGCATCAATCGTCCGGTGACATCCCGCCAGCGCACCTACAGCGCCGAATTGATGAAGGCACATGTGGCCCTGATGGAAAGGGAGGTCATCCTCTCGAAGCAAGTTGATCTATTTCGGCTGGTAAATCGCCACTACTATACGTTGCAGAACTGGCACGACCAGAACACAGGTTGGCGTATCCAGCGCAGTGCTACGGTTATTCGCTTGGTACGTCAACTCAGCGCAACGACACCTGGTTATCTTTACGATCGCGTGAAGGAACCGAGAGATTTTGCCTGTCTTACCTGGATTCTCTGGTATGCTGAAAATCGCCAGCTTACCGGTCGTGGCAACGAGCAGCAATTCTTACTCTCCCAACTGGCTGAACAGATTCAGGAGCAATCCCTTTCAGGGACTGAAGGTGAAACAGCTTTCGACTTTCGCAGGCCAGGCGACCGTTATAGCATTCAACGCGCCCTGCAATACCTGCAAGACCTGGGAGGGCTGCAACTGGTCGATGGGCAGACGAAGGAATGGGTCGAGCAGGCAGTTGATGCCGATGTACTCTACGAGTTCACCGATGTAATACGCTCGCTCGTTTCAGCATTCAACCCGCAATTGTTGGCAATGGTTGCGGCACACCTCAACAACGAGGGAAAGACACTTCAACCTACACTGCTACAGCATATCATCGGGGATCTTTTTCCTGTTGTAAGCGTTAAGCCGCTGGTACGCGCCTGGCGTACTTTGCTACTTGGTCCGGTATTGCTCAGATATGATGATCCTGAAGCGTTTGCCGAACTGGTGGCGCATGCTGATGAAGTAGCCAATGACCTGCTTGAAACTTTTGGCTGGCTGCTCGACGTGAAACGTGATTATGCCTGTATTGTACGTGCCAGTGGCATGTCTACAGGTCCGGTCACAAGTCTCACTCCATTTGGCACCAGTGACCAGATGGCTTTGCTCATGTGTACAGCAATCCGAGAACAAGTGACAGGCGGTATCTGGCCAGGACCTGATGCTTATGGCTGCATACATGTTACGACAGAAGACATGAGCGCCCTGTTTTATGCCTTACGTGAGCGGTACGGTGAGAACTGGGGCAATGAGGCACGTAGTAAAAGTTCTCGCAGTTTGTTAAACGATGTTTATAAAAAAATGCGCCAGGTTGGTCTACTCCGGGGACCTGACAGTGAGGGGAATGTGCTTATATTGCCGACAGCAGCGCGTTACAGCGTCGTCTATGAGAGAGCAGGGCAGGAGCAAAAACCGGCAGGTAAAAGTAAACCAAAATCAATGAGCTTAACACTACCTGGTTTGAATGGGTCGGAATGAGGACCGCCACTGAGGTTTACTACGGATGAGGGAAAACTAGATGCAATATACACTAGATAGTTTAACGGAATGGTCTACATCGCTGAATGGAGCATCAGAGGAGACCCAGGAACGTCAACTCGAGATGTTTGTCGAGATATTGCAGGCTCAGGCTGGAGGACCACACGGCTATCGTCTACGCCGCATCGTATTGACCAATTTCTGGCTTTATGGGCTACAAGAATTTGAGATACCGCATGGACGGCTTTTCCTGGCAGGAGAAAATGCCTCCGGCAAATCTACAGTTTTGACCGCTGCGCTACCGCTGGCTCTGGATGGTGATCTGCGTCCTAATCGCCTCGATACTTTCGGTGGCCGCGAACGGCATATGGAGTATTATGTGCTAGGAGGTAGCGAATCGGCCACGCCCTATAGTTACGAGCGACGTACCTCCTATATTGCGCTAGAATTCGAGTGGTGTGATCCGGACAATCCACCCATTGCGCCGGAACTACGCCAGCGTTGGGAAAATGGAGAACATGAAAAGGCCCGTTTCCTCACCATCGGCATAAGCCTGGCAGGCAATGCGAATGCTAGTGACCGCATCCGCCCTCTGCGTTTTTTGATTACTGATGGCTCCCGCCTGGGATACGACCTACATACCGTCTACGAGACGGGCAGCAAGCACGATAAACGCGCCTTCGATCATGCTCGCTTTAAACAACAATTAGAGGGGCATGGCATAATTTGTGATACCCAGACTGAGTATGAACGCCAGGTGGCGCGGTACCTGTTTGGTTTTGAAGATGTCAAAGATTTTCAGAAACTTATCAACCTGTTACTGGTATTACGCCGCCCGAACCTGAGTAGCGAACTGAGCTTTTCGCGGGTACATGACTACCTCAAGCAATCACTGCGCAAAATTTCTGGTGAGACAACATCACATGTGATAGGCACCATTGAGCGTATTGATGCCATCCAGGCTGAAAAAGAACGCATCCAGGAGGCCTATAGCGCAGCTGAACGCCTGGACCGCGCACAACAGAATCTTGCTCTGAGTCGAGCACAATTAGCAGCCTGTGAATATCTCGTCACGCAACTGGCAGAGGATGGCGTGCAAAGTCGTGTAATGAAGCTGCACAAGGACCTGCATATGGCGGACAATGAACGCAGGCGAGCAGAAGAACGCACACAAACGTTACAGGCTGAGCAGTTCCAGGTGGGCGGTCAAATTAAGGCACTGGAGGCAAGTGAGGGTCTCAAGGCCGCCATACAACTGGCAGCGGTACGTGAGCGAACGCGTGAGGCGCAAGCACAGGAACAACTCCAGAAACAAAGTCTGGAAGCTGCCAGTCAAGCAGCACGAGCAAGCGCTGAGCGCCTGGAACGCCAACATGTACATTTTGAAAATATAAAAGGTAAGAGTGCTGCAGGGTTGCAAGAACTCTGTGCCCTGGCTGCTGAAGAAAGCTACTGGGAGGTCGCTGCGTTTCAATTACAAGAGGCGCTTCACCAGGTCAGCGGTATCTCCACTGATACCACAGTTGCACCAGAAATACCTTTGATCATTACCTCGTTACCAGGGGTGCAATCAGAAGAGCGTATTGCCTGGCTGCGCCATCTTGAAGCGTTACATCGACAGAGAGAAAAGCTGGAAACAAACGTACAGCATGCGCGGGACATTGAAACAACGCGCTTCCAGGAGTTGGATGAAGCACGCCGTCGTTTCCAATATGTGCAAGATCGCGCATATGAGCTAGAGCAAAGCCTCCGCCAGACACTGGAGCAATTTTTTACTACAGTTGAATCTACATCTCTTGCGAAGACCCTTCTTGATGAAGTGATGCCGCCACAAGTTGACACGGTGGATGATGAGACCTTAAGTGATAGAGTGGTTGAACAATTTGCTGTCGTTATAGGGGGCTATCGCAAGATTATTGATACGTTTGAGAGCGAATTGAGTGAGATGGCTGATCAGGCACAGAGTGAGCTAAACGAACTGCAACTTTTAGCAGGCAGCAAAAGTCACGAGGTTGCCGAGGCAAAAGCACTGTATGAGCAAAAACAGTCTGAACCGGAGTTCGCTCCTCCGCGTCCAACACGCCACATAATCGCTCGTGCAAAGCTAGCCGAGCAGGGCATTGCCGCCTTACCACTCTATACACTGCTTGATTTCGCTCCTGGCATTGATAGCGATAGTGAGGAGGCAGGACGGATTGAATATATGCTGGAAGACGCCGGGTTGCTTGATGCGCTTGTCGTGGCACCTGCACAGGTAGCTGCTGCTGATAAGCTGCTCTCAGAGGAAGGTTTGAGCGATTGCCGCCTGAAGATCGAAGAACCTGGTTATCTCCTGGATATGCATGGGGAAGAGGAGCACCTGCAACAATGGCTCCGCTTCGACACAGATGCCTCGGATGCTCTGGGATATGCAGGTTGGGAGTCTGTGGTAGTTACAATCCTATCTGCGATCGGTACTTATAGTAATGGACGCAACACAACAGGCCTGGAATCTTCACTGATCATGAATGAGGACGGCTCCTGGACACACGGTTTACTTACAGGGCGAGCGGGCGCTGGTAAGGCGAGGTGTATTGGTAAGGCCACTCGTCTTCGCGTACACCAGCGCGAACTCGACGAACTGAACGAGAAGCGTGTGCAACTGGAGGAGGAACTGGCATGGTTGTACAACCAGCTAGCTCATTATGAACAGCAGCTGACGCAGTTGCAGGAGAAGCAAGCACAGCTAAGAAAGACACTACCCAATAGTGGTATTGAAGAGGTATACGCTGAACTTGCGCAATCCCGGCTAGTCCTGGATGACGCCAGGACTAAATATCAGAAAGCGCGTCTCCAGACCCAGGAAGCCAGGCAGAGTTTCAACAACCTGGTTGCCCAATTAGAGCGAGATAGCAATGGCATTGCAGCATTTGCCGGTGACTCGCAGCGCGTTCAGGATGCGCTGATGGGTGTTATCAAGCTCAAAAATCAGGCGCAGTCGTTATATACGCAACTGGCAGGGCTAATCAATACGTGGGAAGAGTTCCAGAAAGCGCGCGAAGCTCGGGCGCAAGCTGCAAGCAACGAAACCAATATTGCCCAGTTATACGAGCGTATCCGTCATCAAGTGCTGCAGGCACAGGCAGAGGAAGACGAACTACAACGTATCGCTGAATTCTCTAATGCCGAGGAGTTGAGTGAGCGATTACACACATTACGTCTCCAAAATGAAACCATTACCATGAATCTTAGCGAGGCTAGAGCCAATTTTGTCCGTGCTGACGAGCGAGCTATTAACGCGACAAGTCAATTAACAGAAGCAGAGGAACGCTTGCAACAGGCGCAACTTGAGTGTAATGAAAAACAGGTACACTTTGTTCATCAGTTGGCAGCGTACCCGGTGGAGGAACTGGTAGCCGCCCAGCAGACCGCTGTGGAAGGTCGACATGTCAGCACAGCCCAACGATTACTCGGTGGCGCTCTACGCGAGGGGGAGATTCCAGCCCGCAAGGAGCAGTTGGAGAGGGCCTATCGCGATGCCTACAATGCGCTTTCCCGTACCTTCAATCGCGAGCAACCAATCCTGGTTGAATATGGGCCAGATCTGGATGACCGGGGACTGGTACTCTTCTTGAATGAAAACAGGTGCCGAGCAGTCAAACTGCTTGAACTACTAGGCGAGCACATAGAGATGCAGCAAATACTGCTCAACCAGGAAGAAACGAAGTTATTTGAGGATTTTCTCCTGCACGAAATTGCCGAGGCGATGCGTACAGCTATCTTCGAGGCTGAAGAATGGGTACAGCAAATCAATCAAGTGCTGAGTGGTCTTCCCATGATTGGGGAACACTATTCGCTCCAATGGAAACCACCAGCCGAGTATGACCTGGCAAAATTAGGCAGTCACCTTGCACAGCATTACAAACTACTGCGCAAGCCAGCGCAAGCACTAACGGCTGAAGAGACGGAAACATTGATGGGGGCGTTTCGTCAGGAAATCGATGCGGTACGACTAAGACAGCAGGAGAACGCCGAGATGAACTTTATGGACGCGCTTGAGCAGGTCTTCGATTACCGCGAATGGTTTCACTTTGACGTCCTGGTTACACCTATCGGAGGACAACGCCAACGTCTGACCGATCGTGTAGCCGGTACGCGTAGCGGAGCAGAACAACTCTTTGCGCTATATGTACCGCTCTTTGCGGCTCTGGGCGCTCTCTATCGAAGCGCCGCTCCAGGCGCAGCAAAGTTACTGGCCTTAGATGAAGCTTTTGATAAGGTGAGTGTGGCTAATACACAGCGTATTATGGAGTTCCTTGTCTTGCAGGATTTCCAATGGATCATGACGGGACCGCAGATCAGCGGTACAGGTGCAAAAATACCGGCTTGCGCGAGATACCTGATGATCCATGAAAAAGGTTCACCCATCGCTACAGCTTCAGCTTCTTTCTGGAGCGATAGCCAAACCCTCTAGGCAGGTACAGCAGTGGAGGCAGAGGTGAGCAACCAGCAAGATCAGCACACAAAGCAGAACGCACAAAAAGCCGCCACATTCTTCAAGCAGACGAGTTTATCACGGCTGGTAGCAAAACTGTATGAGAAGTATATCGAGGTAGGACAGGCAGGCGGGCAGATAATCCTGCCTGACTGCACTGTAAATGAACGGCGTGATATTGCCAGTATCCTTAGTAAGCCTCTCTACCCTACTTCAACGATCAAAGTAAAACTTGTCGATGTTGAAAGGGCGCTCAAGCATAGTTTCGACTGCACATTGTCCGATATGCTGCGTGCTTACTTCCCTGATCAGGAGCTGGTCACTCGTGCAGAGCAGAGAGCCATACGTGCTACACAGCAGGCACAATTTCACTCCACCCTGTTATCTCTTGCTACAGAACTGCCGGAAGCGTCGCGAGGACGATACTGGCTACAACATGGTTTGCATGGACAAGAGTGGCTCTTTTCTCGCTACAAGAACGCGCCTGTAGAAGAACAGCACCTACAACTTGAACAAATACGTTACGTCGCCAATCTTCTCGACCAATTACCTCAACCTGACGTCTCTGAACGAATAGCAGTGTTTGCTCAGCGCACCAGTGGTGATCCTCATGCGCTCGATCCAGGTAGACCAGCGGGGCGTCTCTTCCTGCTTGCTCTCAACGATCTTATAAGTTCACAGCAAGACAACAAAAGCGGCGACTTGTATCATGATGAAGGTATGAGGGAAACTCTGCCTGCTCTTGATACCCTGGTGGCAACTATGTCTCCACAAGATCGCATACAGGAGCTAGACCTGTATACCAATGCAGGTCTGCTAGTTGATACGATCTCCTCGCATGTAGCAGTTTTCAATCTTGCGCATGCTATCTATCCTGATGGCACACCTGATCCACTTCCACAAGTCGCCGGTAAACGTGTTCTGCTACTTCCTTTGCGACAATTACTCGAGTGGCGGAGTGCAATGCCATCACAAGCAGATATCTACGTAGTAGAAAATCCCCAGGTTTTTGAAGAGATCATTGTAATGCTGGAACCAGCTAGTCTATCACCCACCCTCGTCTGTACATCAGGTTGGCCTAGCGTAGCCGCTTTAAAGCTGCTCGACTTATTGCTGCTAACTTCTTCCAGCACACGCATACACTACAGCGGTGACTTTGATGTCAAAGGATTGCAGATCGCAGCCTACTTAATGGCACGATATCCCGACCGCTATCATCCCTGGCACTTTGACCCTGACTCCTATGCCATTGCACTACAAGCTGGTGGCGTCCCAGCCTCTGAAAACGACCTGAACATACTCGCCAGGCTGCCTGCTATATTTTCAACACTCATAGCCAGTATGCAACAGAAGAGAAAATGGGCCTACCAGGAAGGGATTGTGCATCTCTTGGCGGCAGATGCGAAATATTGCGGTATCGACTAATTCTCAACCATTCTCTTCGGGTGACTTTCGAAGGAACATAGCACTGCTACACGCTCTGCTCGGCCATCCCGTTTTACTCTCTAGCCACCTGAAGAGGTATCCTGAGTTTTTCCCCAGCGTAAAGCCGATAGGGATTAGGCCCGATCACTGACGCGTTTAACTTGTAGATTTGGAACCAGCTAAGTTTGTACATGCGTCCGATACTTTCCAAGGTGTCACCTGCTTTGACCACATAGGTCATCGTGCCCCCATTAATTAAGGCTACAACGGTTGAATAGGGATTGTAGTTCGGACCAGGATGTGGTGAGGTACCCCAAATGCCATGATAAGGCGGGTTAATACCAATTTCAATATGCGGCCCATTGGAAAAGTGGTTGGCACAGGCGTTGAATTTCCCGAAACCAGGGCCGTAGTGCCAATTACATTCACCACCGCTGTATCCAAGCAGTTCACCACGAATGACATACTGATCTCCACAGTTCCCATACTGGCACAGGTTCACATTGACAATACTATCAAGATGCTGCACATAAAAATTGGCAGGTGCACCATTTAAGGTTGTTTTGACGGTGACAACTCCACCGCCATCATAAAATCCGGCCCCTACCAATTGTCCACTCACCAGGGATGTGATAGGCGTTCCTTGCGGTGTGCCGAGGTCTTCCCCAAACTCAGTAGAACCATTATACGGCTTAGTGATTGGGTACATATACCAGGCAAGGAAAGCGACCGTATTCGATTGTGCATATACCGGAGGGGAACTAATGAAAAACAGCACGCCAGCCAAAAACGTGATGACAGCAACAATCCCTTTCTTCATTATGTTTCCGCTCCTTCCCTTCTTGAGAATATCGTGAAGGATATCCTTATAGCAGGATATATCAGCATATGTAAGGATAGTAATCCCAGTTATTTTAGAATTATAGTATCCTCCAGAAATTACTTCTGCCACATTTCCCGATCTCGGGCGAGTAGGTGGGGGTATTCGCCAGGTAGCTGTTGATGACCTGTGCGATCCAATCTGCATCGGCGATGATGGGCACAACTTTCTCCGTCGGCATGATATCTAGTACAATCGTGCGGGCAGACGGCCGAAGGTGGGAGGTTGGGAAGGGTGAGGCCTCGGGCACCAGTGAAATAAAAAAGTGGGGGAGGGGAG
>JACZCU010127105.1_pt1 | contig 18994 bp, 16 predicted proteins | sample 8641851 | NCBI WGS metagenome assembly JACZCU01 (sample SAMN15324605, study PRJNA640507) | soil metagenome | isolation source: monocropping sugarcane control | place: China: Luxin town, Laibin City, Guangxi Province | collected 2019-07-25 | depth 10cm m | reverse complement strand
TATAGGACGAAGCGAACGTGTTGTCTGTAATGGCTAATGCCCCAGCTTCATGGGCCAGTTCAGCGGTAGCGCGCAGGTCCGTCAGGTCCATAGTCGGGTTGGTAGGTGACTCCGTATACACGATTTTTGTGTCAGGACGTATGGCATGCGCGAAAGCTGCGGTATCCCGCTGATCGACCTGTGTGACTTTGACGCCAAATTTGGGCAACGTATCGGCAAATAGAGACATCGTAGCCGTGTAATGCGTCTGCTGGGCTACAACATGATCGCCAGCCCGGATATTTGCCATGATGGCTGTGGCTATGGCTGCCATGCCCGAGCCAACCGCTAAAGCGGCTTCACTCTCTTCAAGGCTGGCCAGGACTTCCTCTACCTGTTTCGTATTTGGCGAGCCATAGCGTGTGTAATACATGGACGGTGCGATCTCTGCCGCCAGGTCTGCCCCCTCTTCCGGCGTACGCAGCACAAAAGTGCTGGTCTGAAAAATAGGCGGCGTCACAGCTGTCGTATCTTGTACCTGCCTGGCCCCATGCGTGAGACACGTTTGTAAGCCATAAGGACGTTTGCGTTTGGGCATAGGCGTGTCATCCTCTCTATTTCATATGTTTGTTTATAGCAGTTTTCCGCTTGAGAATAACATGCTCGCCAATAGGATGTCCAGGTTAATAATCTATTGTGCTCACTACTTCGTTTAAACCCGTCTCAACTGCTCACTGTCGCACATCTGTTAGCTCTAACTTCGCTTGCTGGTTCTGCAAAGTTGCTGTAAGTTCGTCTGATCTCTTTGCAACCATGCCATAACACTGGCTGCTATAATGATATCGAAGGGAAAGATTGTTTACGTCGTTTACATAGTGCTTTAGATTGCTCCCCATAATGAGCGTTTCTAGAAAGGGGAGTGCTTCAATGGAAGACCGAGAACAGATACGACGAGGATGTCTGCTAGCGGCACTTGAATACTTTGACCCGGTCTTGATGGAACTTCGACTTGACCAGGAAGAGCAGGCCAGCTACTCGCATAAATTTTTCGTTATAATGAAAGATGGCGGAGCCATTATCTATCGCATAAGCCCGGGTCACTATGCAGTGACTGGTCGGATTACGCCTGACGATGCTGAAGGCGAGCAGGCATTGAGCCTTCCTCTGGACCTGGTCATCCAGGGTATACCTCCTGGTGTACCACAAACTGTAGAAGCTCTCTGCCGCTCTCGGCTTGAGCGTGCTGTCACCGAACTTTTGCAAAAAACGCGCTTGAGCGATATCAAGATTACTGTTGGTACCTCTGCTGCTCTACTCGATGAACGTTCAGGTCCTTTCCCAGAGGTCGCCACTGCGAGTAACGCCGGGCCAGGCGATGATCCTCCTGTTGAGGTGCGGGCCCTCCAGTACAGAGCTCAACCACCATACTTCACTTTCGATCAATTAGTAGTTCCCGAAGCTCTTAAGGAGGACCTGCTCTCAGCTGTAGAGGTCATGCGGATGGAGCATAAAGTTTTTGATGAGTGGGGACTAAGGAAAATTGAGCCTTTTCCCCATACTGCATTAAATTTTCATGGACCACCAGGGACTGGGAAAACGTTGGCGGCCCATGCAATTGCGCATCGCCTCAAGCAGTCCATTATGATTGCCAGTTGTGCGGAGATCGAGAGCAAGTTTCATGGGGAGGGACCTAAAAATATCAAGGCGCTTTTCCATGCGGCCGAGCGTGATCAGGCGCTTCTTTTTATCGATGAAGCCGATTCGTTGCTCTCCAGGAGGCTTATTGAAGTCACCCAGGGCTCTGAGCAGGCTATTAACTCCATGCGCAGCCAGTTGTTTATCTGCCTCCAGGAATTTCGTGGTACGGTGATTTTTGCAACGAATCTCGTAGAAAGCTATGACGAGGCCTTTGAGACACGTGTACGCCATCTTCACTTTCCTATGCCGGACGAGCCATGCCGTCGTGCAATCTGGCAGATACATCTTGTGCCGCAATTGCCCCTGGCAGAGGATGTATCGCTTGACCAACTGGCCGCTTGTGCTGGCGATATTTGTGGCCGTGATATAAAAAATGCTGTCATTGATGCAGCAATCAGGACGGCTCGTTATGGGAAAGATCATGTCGATCAACGGGATCTCATCGAGGCCTTAGATCGCATTAGGGCAGCAAGAGTGGCTGTCAGGTATCGTAAGAGCCAGGAGCAGGGACCATGAACGAAGTCCATGGTCCCTGCTCCTCGCCCTTACGATACCTGCGGCTGCTTTAGCCCTTAGACTTTGATCATTCCATGAGGATCAAGCACGAATTTCTTGGCTGCGCCCCTGTCGAAGTCCTTATAGCCCTCAGGAGCTTTCTCTAGAGGAATGATCGTGGCGTTGACCGCCTTGGCGATTTGCACCTTATCGTGGAGGATTGCCATCATCAACTGGCGGTTGTAGCGCATAACTGGGCACTGTCCCGTGGTGAAGGAGTGGGACTTGGCCCAACCCAGACCTATACGGACACCCAACTGACCAATCTTGGCATTCTCGTCTTTGCCCCCTGGGTCGCCAGTCACATAGAGACCAGGAATACCCAGACGTCCAGCGGCACGTGTGATAGTCATGATATCGTTCAGCACTGTCGCTGGCTCCTCATGCGCGCCAGCACCGTGACCACGTGCCTCAAAGCCGACACAGTCTACGGCTGCATCTACTTCAGGTTCACCGACGATCTGGGCGATCATATCGGGAAGATCGGCTTTTTGCGTGAGATCGACGGTTTCACAGCCAAAACTGCGAGCCTGTGCGAGTCGATCAGCGTTTATGTCACCAACGATAACCACGGCCGCGCCAAGTAACTGCGAAGCAGCCGCACAAGCCAATCCGACGGGTCCAGCGCCTGCGATATAGACGGTTGATCCCGTTGTCACGCCGGCTGTGAATGCTCCGTGGTATCCGGTTGGAAAGATGTCCGAGAGCATGGTCAGATCTCTGATCTTCTCCATGGCCTGGTCCTTGTCGGGGAATTTTAACACGTTAAAGTCTGCATAGGGGACCATGACGTAGTCAGCCTGGCCGCCAACCCAGCCACCCATATCAACGTAGCCATAAGCGCCGCCAGCGCGGCCGGGATTAACATTGAGGCAGACGCCGGTATTACCAATCTTACACATCCGGCAGCGCCCACAAGCGACATTGAATGGTACGGAGACCAGGTCCCCTTTCTGAAGGAACTCGACGTCGACACCGGCTTCGATGATTTCACCGGTAATCTCATGCCCCAGGGTTTGACCTATAGGGGCGGTAGTGCGGCCGCGAACCATGTGCTGATCACTGCCACAAATATTAGTAGCCACTATCTTCAGAATGACTCCATGTTCAGCCTTGCGATTTAGTCCTGGCACCCCTGGCGGTAATTCTAACTTAGGGTAGTCAATGTTTTCGACCTTGACCGTGCCAGGTCCCTCATAGATAACACACCTGTTGCCTGTAGTGCTTGCCATATCGTTCTCCTCTCGATGGAATACATCAACATTGACGGGGATATACATCACTACTATCTCAAAGTACGCTTGTCCATATTGGACATGTAGAGATGCTTCTCAAGCACGATGTACAAAGACAGAGGAATTCCTCAGAAGGATACTTTTCCACTGTCTGAGACTATAGTCTTCTTTGTTTCCACGTGGAGTTACAAGTACCGGGTGGGCTTACGTGCGAACTTTCACACACCTTCAACCTGTTACATAAAAAGTATAGCAGCGGGGACAACGTCAACAGTTATTCCGTAGTGGATAAAATTGCATGTTTTCTGCCATGCTATCTAGGCGGGGTAGAGCTTTCCTCGACTATGAAGCTGCGGTGCATTAACTATTCTGCCTATGAGCAATCAAAGCGCTGCCTTCAATACACAGGCGTACAAGTTGAGCCAGGCCGACGCCAATGGGCGGCACATGGATAAGCTCATGAAGTGTATGAAACCCTTCCACGCGTGTGATTCCAATGCACACGGCTGGGATAGCAAGACTCAACGGGATATTGGCATCCGTGCTGGCGGCGCTATATTCTGGCTCGATATCCAGCCAACTGAGCGTCTCAGCTGCCAGGGTTACTAGCGGATCAGTACGCTTGCAACTACCTGCCGGACGCTCACCCAGTACTCCTATCTCTCTTTGCAAACCATGACCGGCCCGCTCTTCAATGATGGCTTGCGCCTGGGCTGCAAGCTTATCCAGTGCTGGAATATCCGTGGAACGCATGTCAAGCAGCGCTGTTGCGAAAGCCGCGATTGTGTTGACGCTCGTACCCCCTTCGATGATGCCAACATTGTACGTAGTCTTCGGCTCCTGCGGAACCTCAATCTCGCTGAGCGCCGCGATGATACGGCCCAAGCCATGAATAGCGCTTGGCAGCCCAAAATCGCCATACGAATGCCCACCAGGACCGCGTACCGTGATGCGCCACCTTTTGGAACCTACTGCGATATGGGCGATTTCGCCGATGTTCCCATCGATCACGATTACGGCCCCCAGCCGCTCTCGATAGCGCTCAACCGCCGCACGTGCTCCGCAAAGATTGCCCAGGCCCTCTTCTCCCACATCGGCAACTGCGACAATATCGACGGCTGTCTCTTGCTCCATGACATCGAGCACCTCCAGTGCACTGATCATTGCTGCAACGCTCAAGCTATTGTCGCCAATGCCTGGACCGCGCAAGATATCTCCATCCCGTGCCACAGAGATAGGAGTCGAGTGTGGAAAAACGGTATCCATGTGAGCCAGGAGCATCAATACAGGTCCCTGAGCTCTCTGCCCGCGCCGGACGTAAACATTACCGAGCGTATCAATTTCTGGTATATAGCCTCGTTCCTGCCAGAGCGATGCCACCAGTTGGGCCCGTTCCTGCTCGCTGCCGGTAGGTGCCGGAACCTCACAAATGCGCCGCGCGAGATCGGCGACTGCTTCGATACGTGTACTGCTAATTGTGCGTATGCGGTCCAATGCGGACGGCGTCATAGATAATGCTCCTCTCAATTGCCATTGTGCCTCAAGAGGCAGTTCGAACTCACGTGAAATATTCAAAGGATAGAAGTTCTTGTATCTGCTCTTAATTATGTCACTTATGTTGGCAGGAGTGAGAGTCATAAGGATTGTACTTACTTTGTGGAACAGCGAGCTGCATTGATGCCTTCAGTAGGGGGAGGGTGGATGTGCGCACAGCAAGCAGCATACCCTCTTACGCAATGAGCTGATCACATTTCCTGATCGAAGGTGACCAGCTCGTCCAGTTCATAGCCGACATTGCTCCGGTCGCTACTCCCCACTGGCGGCAATTCTGGCAATAGCTGTAACGGTAACAGGGATGCCGTTCAGAATGGCATTGCCGGATAGCGGATCAACGCCTGCTTCATCGGTCAGGATATTCGTATTTACTCCCGCGTGCTCACTGGCGATATGCATGCGGATTCCTGGTTGGCTATGTCCCCAACCATGCGGTATACTCACAACTCCCGGCATAATCGCGGCTGTTACCTCGACCGGCACCTCTATCGTACCCGCGCGTGAGGTAATACAAGCGCTCTCCCCATCAGCCAGTGCCAGGCGTGTTGCGTCATCAGGATGTATATGTAGGGTGCAGCGTTCTTTGCCTTTGGTGAGGACATGCAGATTGTGCATCCAGGAGTTGTTGGAACGCAGATCGCGCCGACCAATGAGGAGCATCTGGCCATTTCTGCTCTCTTCTAAAGCAAGAGAAGCCCTCAAGCGCCCTACATCAGCCACAATTGGTGCAGGGGCCAGTTCAATCTTGCCAGAAGGCGTGCGCAAAACTTCCGGAATACGTGGCTGCAGGGGACCCAGGTCAACGCCGTGTGGATTAGTCTCCAGCACGTCCAGACTTAAGCCCTCGCGTGCGTCAAAGCCGTCTCCGTAGGGACCGCTGCGCAGTAAAAAGTCCAGCATGCGTTCTTGTCCGCACCGTGGCTTAAGGGCCGCGAGCAATTCGGCGGGATCTCGACCCTCGATAGGTGAACCTGGCGTTGCTACTTCACGCTGGATAGCTGTAGCCATCGTCATATCATCAAGCATGCCTGCATTGACGTCGGCTCCCTGTCCTCCCAGCACGGCTGCCAGGCGCAGGAAGACTTCCCACTCCTCTAATGTACCTGGATCAGGCTCAACCACTGGTGGCGAATAGTGCGCCACATTGTGGGCGGATAATTGATAGAATGCAATGTCATAGTGTGAACGCGCAAGTGCCGAGGGCGGCGGCAAAATCACATTTGCGTGACGCGTGGTCTCGTTAAGGTAGATATCCACGCTCACCATAAATTTCAGCGTTGCGAGCGCCTGCTGCAAACGCTGGCTATTCGGCGTGCTGAGCGCGGGGTTGCCCGCGAGGGTTAGCAGGGCCTTAACCTGTCCCTCGCCGAGCGTCTCTATTTCCGCGGCTAAGCAAGAGACCGGGAGTTCTCCAAAAACTTCCGGCAGACCGCGTACACGGCTCTTCCAGCGCCCGAATTGTACCCCTCGGCCCCTGCCAGGTTTTCCTTGCGCGTTGCGTGCTCCTGCCGCGGCTTTGGGGAACATGGCCCCACCTTCACGGTCAAGATTACCGGTTAAAATGTTCAGTACATCCACCAGCCAGCTTACCAACGTACCAAATTCTTGCGTGCACGTGCCGATGCGACCATAGACCACCGCTTGCGGCGCAGCCGCAAGCTCGCGCGCAATGGTGCGAATGGTCTCTGCCGCGATGCCACAGGCCGCTGCCACACTTTCAGGTGTAAAAGGTTGGGCTAGTGCCCGTACCTCTTTAAGACCGTTTATATGTTGCGCCAGCCGACCAGGCGCGACCAGGTCTTCAGCAAAAAGCGTATGTACGATAGCGAACAGGAGATGAGCATCGTAGCCAGGCCGGATGAAATGATGTTCATCGGCCTCCTGCGCTGTGCGCGTGCGGTAGGGATCGATCACGACAATCTTGCCACCGCGCTGGCGTATGCGGCGCAAGCGACCCCGCATGTCGGGAGCCGTCATCAGGCTGCCATTCGACACCAGTGGATTCGCTCCCAGTAGCAGCAGGTATGAGGTGCGTTCCAGGTCAGGTATAGGCACAGAAAGACCTGTGCCAAACATCAAACCAACGGCCACCTGTTTGGGCATCTGATCGACAGTGGAGGCCGTGAACAAATTATGCGTCCCCGCTGCATGAAGCAAAACAGGCAAATAGAGCTGGCTAAGGTTATGCACAGTTGGGTTACCGACGTAGATAGCCAGGGCATTACGTCCATCTTGCTGTAAGATGGGAGTGAGGCCATGATCTATCTCGGCAAAAGCTTCATCCCAGCTTACAGGCAGCCATTGATCACCCCTGCGTACCATTGGCTCGCGAATGCGGTCCCGGTCGGCATCCAGTTCCTTGAGGCTATATGCCTTGGGGCAGATATAGCCATGACTCAGCACATCCTGAGTATCGCCCCGGATTGAGAGAACCTCGCGCCCTTTAGTGACGATCTCTAAGCCACAGGTTGCTTCGCAGAGCGGACATGTCGTGTAGCTGATCTTTGTGGCTGCCATAGATATCTCCTTTGCTCAAGCTAGCAGTATTAGCATTATGATCAAGAAACAGGCTTAGCCCGGCTACTTGAAGTGAGGTTTGCGCTTCTCCAAAAAGGCGTGCATGCCCTCCTGGGCATCGGGTATCTGCGAGGCAGCAGCCATGACCTCTTGCGCATACTTGTAGGCCTGTGGCTGCGGCATCTCGATCTGTGCGTAGTAGGCCTGTTTGCCTATGCCTTTTGAGATGAAACTGCCACGTGTAGCCGCTTCCAGCAAGCGCTGCGACTCTTCCACCAGCTGGTCTGCTGGCACCACCCTGTTCACCAGGCCCCAGTCAGCCGCCGTGTGGGCGTCGATTGTGTCACCCGTGAGCACCATTTCCAGGGCCCGTTTGCGTCCAATATTGCGGCTGACCGCCACCATAGGAGTTGTACAGAACCAGCCACCTTTGCCACCAGGTGTAGCGAAAGCGGCATCCGTCGAGGCAACCGCCAGGTCACAGGTGGCCACCAGTTGACACCCGGCGGCGGTCGCAATTGCATGCACACGAGCCAGGACGGGCTGGGGAATAGCCTGGATCGTCTCCATCAGTGTCGTACAGACGGCCAGTAGTTTGCGCATTGCTGGTAGGTCCTGACCCACCATGTCGGCAAAATCGTGACCTGCACAAAAGGCCGGACCATTGGCTGCCAGGGTCACGCCCAGTACATCGCTCTCCCCCACCTCGCGAAAGGCGCTGGTCAACTCAAGCATATGTTTGAGCGAGAGCGCATTGCGGCGCTGTGGATAGTTCATTGTAATAGTGGCAAAGTTGCCCTCGAATTGTAGTTTAATCAGTTCGTATGCCATCGCCCTTTCTCCTTGTTAGCTGGTTGCGGCATTATTCAAGTTCGCTTCAAAGGCAAGCCCGAAATCTCCTTATTCCCTGCAAGATATGATACCACACTCGCAACCTTTCTCCAGTCACAGACGTGCTGTTCCTCCGTAATCAGCCCTGACATCCATCTTGAGTGTGCAACCAGGTCGTGGCCGCTTGTATGACACTATCAGGAGAACTTCTTGGTGCACCCACTTGTGGCAGATCATACGGAACCGGCTGAGCGGGGGCGATGAGCCCAGCATAGGTTTGCCCTGTGTGATCAGCATCAAGCGCCACGGTGAGCACGAGGATGGCTCCATCGCTTAACGTGTACACGTCATTGTCTGTAGGAACACCATACGTGGGCTCACCAAAACTGCGTGTGCGGACGTGCGCGAAAGGCAACGACGATAGCTTCGCCAGCACTTCTGGTGTTGCGCCCTGTTACCACTGCCATAGGAGGTGCAAGGTGCTTGAGGTGATAGGCGTTCTCAATCCCTATGATCGTCCTCCCACCCTCTTGTGCCTTCCCATCATGATAGGACCACGCGGTGTTCACGCCATCGGGATCAACACAGTACAGGAGCTGTGGAAGGGCATATCAACCGCCTCAAACTCATCAAACGGCAAGCGTATGGTCGAGCGGGGTTTTCCTACTTGCACCGCCGCTTCTTGCCTGCTGCCTAACTGACTTGGGCGACGTCGGTCTGCAAGAACGAACCTGACGATCGAGCGAGAACAGCGCTCACTCTTGTAGCTCATTGCTCCTGACCAATGGTGAGCCATCGCCCTGCTCTTGCCCCAGTGCTCAAGCGACGAGGATCATCGTAGGAGTTGGTGGTCACTTCCCAGCGGACGCCATAGGGGTCATCGAAGACCAGCAGGGTAGGACCGTCTTGGACGACCTGACACCCCAAGGTGGGGGCCACTGTGCGGAGGCGCTCCAGATCCGGAGCATCCACTTGCACGCCAACATGGGAGAGCCGCCCACCTTCACTACTCGTACCATCCTCCAGGGCGAGTGTGAAAGCATCTCGGTGCAGAGAGCACAGCCCAAGAGAAATACCCGCCGCTTCCGCATCGTCCCAACTGGCATCTGAGGGCAAGGTGTCCCAGCCATCAGCGGCCTCGGCTTCACGGAAGGCAACATCTAATGCAAATAACGTCCGATAGAACTCCTCGGCCTGCCGCAGAGGAGTGACAATGAGAGCGATGTGAGTAAATGCACGATAGGTCATGAGAAGTCTCCTTTCGTTCTCTTGCTTTTCTCCTCAAGACGGTTTCTCTGGAGAAATCTATTCCCTGTAATGAATGAAGAGTAACACCTCTACAGAGAAGTTTCTTCGTCCTTACGAACAGAGGTATCTCTGTCCAAAAGGACAGATGGAGAGGGCACCCGTTGTAGCTTCTCTACATGTATGATGAGTCGTGTAGCAACCATAGAAGTGAAATGAGTGTTCTGTTGCTCTACGAGCAACGAGAGCATGACGTCAACTCATCAATTCACCACACGAGTCCGAGAACCAGGAATTGCTTCAAACAACAGTGATTTGGGGAGTATTTGAGAAGAAAGATGGCACTACCGTTGTTTATTATTCTATTGGCGGAGGAACGCAATGACAATCAGCAAAGACGCCCTTTTGTGTGTTATCCAACAAAAGGGGAAAAGTGTTGGGAAAAAGGGACAACTCATCGATCATCTGTGCTAGACAGAAGAGAAGGTGTATTAATGGCGATACCGCACAAGGGAAAGGATTTGCGCGTTCGACGCACAAGGCGATTGTTAACAAACGCGTCACGGGAAGTGCTGCAAGAGAAAGGTTTTTCGGTAGTCAGCATTCAAGACATTACTGAGCGGGCAATGGTCAACCGCAGTACTTTTTATGCTCACTTTACGGATAAATATGAACTCCTGACTATCCTCTTTCGTGAGCAGTTTCAACAGGCAATGGCAAGCAAACTTCCTTCAACTTCCTCCTGGGAACCACAAACGCTCCTCCTGCTGATTGAGGCAGTGCTCGACTATTTTGACGTGTTCTACGGCCATTGTCAGCCAGCGCAAAACACTGGCCCCATCTTTGAACACGCTACTCAAGAGGAATTGTACACGTTAGTGTTGACCTGGCTCAGACGAAACGCTGAAAACAAACGCTGGCAGGTACCGGCTGAAACAGTAGCCCAGATCGTGAGTTGGGGAATTTTTGGAGCAGCTGTCAAATGGAGTCAGGAAGCGCACACGAAGTCGAAAAGACAGATGACTCAAGCTATTTTTCAGGTCATAAACGAAGGGACGATGCACTTCTTCACCAAAGCTGTGTGAGACTTTATCCATAAAGTGGCCGAATCTAGCGCTTAATGCTTCACAGGTCGAGATGCAAATGGAAGATAGGTTTAGCCGCTGCGGCCAAATATCCTTCCGATTTGATTGCAAATTCAACATGAGTCAGACTCTTCACCGCTTTTGGTGCAGGATAAGCTCATTAAGGACGACCCTTTTTCTCAATCTAGATGTCGAGCTACGCCGATTTTTGCTCATCTGGCTATTGCAGAGTTTAGCACTAAAAGCGGTGAAGAGTCTGAACTTTGCCGGGTTGTTGAGAAAGTATCGCCAAGTGTTCCACTCAGAAAAATATCTGAACTCTCTGGATATCAAGGAGAAGCCTCGCCACAATTCCGGTCTTCCTTTCTCAAGAGGAAACCTTTTGCTCCTTTTTGCTACTACTACAAAGAGAGAACTTTTCAAGAGAGGTGCACACTGTTGGCCTTGGAAGAACGAACCGAAACAGAACTCGTCGCTCTGGCTCAAGCAGGCGATGCGGATGCGTTTTCTCAGCTGATCGAGCGTACGCGGGTCATCGCTTTGGCCTTGGCCTTTCGTCTCATTGCTAACCCGGAAACGGTTCGCGATGTGGTACAAGAAGCCACGTTACAAGCGTTCCTCTCCCTTGATCGGTTGCGTGACACCACTCGCTTCAGACCCTGGTTCTATGGAATCGTTTTGAATCTCTGTCGAACGTGGCTGCGTGAGCAGAACACGCCAACCCTTTCCCTAGAGGTGCTGGCAACTCAATGGCGGGAAGTCCCATGCTCTTCTTTCTTAGAAGTTCCTGATCCGTCCGAAACCGTTGAAGAACAGGAACTGTATCAGCTCGTTCAGGAGATAGTTCAGGGTCTCTCATCAATCAACAGGAGCGTCATCTGGCTGTTCTACTACGAACAGATGAGTATGCAGGAAATTGCCACCCAACTTGCTCTCTCGCTTTCAGCCGTGAAGAACCGGCTGCACAAGGGAAGAAAAGAGTTGAGAAGGCAGCTTCTGGTTGCCTATCCAGAGAGAGAACTCAGGCAACAGGTCACATCAGGAAAAAGAAGGAGGAATATCATGCTTCAGGTCACCGTGGACCAGGTGGTTCCACATCCGAGTCAAACGGTCATCGTACTGCGCGAGATACGTGGACAACATGTTTTGCCGGTTAGGTTACAAGGGAGAGAGGAAGCCCTGCTTGCCATCAATCTGCTCGACCCAGCGCGAGAACACCTGCTCCACGCTGACCGTTCGCTCATGCTCGTCGATTTTACCCAGCAGCTTTTGAAAGCCGTCCAAGAGAGTATTGAAGAGGTGCAGATCGATGCCTTGCAGCGCCACCTGTTCTACGCAACCGTTCGGCTGCGCCAAGGAACGAGGCTTCATGAGATCAAAACAAAAGTCGGCGTCGCGTTGTTTGTGGCAGGGAGCGTACAGTGTCCTATCCTCGTGTCTGAAGCCCTCATGAAAGAGCAGGGCGTAACAGTACCATCAGAAGAAGCCACACCAGACCAGCAACATGCACATCTGCTTACGGCGGGTCTGCCCAAGTATCCCCAGAATCTCGACTTTCAAGGAGGGACGGAGGGTTGGACGTTTATGGAAGGTCCACCCCAGCACTTTGACTGGGGAATTGATACCAACATGGTCTCTCAAGGGAACCCCAGTTTCTTCGTCAAGACGAAAGAGGGGGTCTCCAAGGGAAAGGGCGTGCTTCAGCAGGCCTTCTTGGCAGACGAGTACCGGGGGAAGCGGCTTCGACTCTCAGGCTTGCTCAAAACGGAGAACGTCGAGGGAGGCACCGCTTTGAGCCTGCAGATCGAAGGGGTCAACGAAACGCTCCGTCCGGCGAACGCACAAGAGCATGCTCTCCAAGGCACTCATAACTGGATACGCCGTGAACTGGAGGTCGAGGTGCCGCAAGCCAGTATCTCTGTGGGACTTGGTCTCCTCTTCCTTGGAAGGGGTCAAGTTTGGTTGTCGGATGTGCAGCTCGAAGTGGTGGACGAAGATCTATCAACATCTCCTTCGCCAGCGACGTAAAGAGAAAGAAAGTTTTGGAGGTAGCCCCTTCTATCGAGATACTCTAGCGGCATGAGTGGCAGCTGAACTTTTCTTCCATTTCGGCTATGACGGCCAAACATGCTTCTTAATCTGGGGGATACAAGCTCGTTTTTCGGGCTGAAAACGGTCAAACATGCTTCCTGATTTGGCCGATCCTATCTTCCATTCACACGAGAAGTGAAGAGAGGCTTCGCGTGTACTGCCTCTTTCTCTCCTAAAACCTGCTGATGGGAGGTAGACTACATGGCACGCTCGCGGCCATTTTATGGTGCAATCTCTTGTGATGAGTAGATTTGAAGCATTGTGCTGGTCTGCTTGTATCCAGCCCTCCTGTGTATGTGCTATCCTTAGACAAGTAATAGAGGAGGGAACGCAGATATGCAGATTGTTGATCTTCGTTCTGATAATGAATCAGCCATCCGCCAGGTTGCAGCGTTGTTGGTGGAGGGCTTTGCTGCCAACTGGCCAGACGCGTGGCCGGACCTGGAAGCTGCTCTGGAGGAAGTGCGAGAATCCTTTCAAGCGGGGCGCATCAGCCGGGTCGCCCTCGATGAGGACGGGACAGTTCTGGGCTGGGTTGGTGGCATCAGCCACTATCGAGGCCACGTGTGGGAACTCCATCCCTTAGTGGTGCGTGTAAGCTCTCAAGGCAAAGGAATCGGGCGTGCCCTGGTGGCTGATCTGGAAGAGCGTGTGAAAGAGCGTGGTGGGCTGACCATTACCCTTGGCACCGATGACGTCACTGGGCAGACCACCCTGGCTGGGATCAATCTCTTTCCCCATGTCTGGGAACACGTGACCCACATCAGGAACCTTAAGCGGCATCCCTACGAGTTTTACCAGAAGCAGGGCTACGTCATTGTGGGCACTATGCCCGATGCCAATGGGCTTGGCAAGCCAGATATCCTCATGGCAAAATCGGTCGTGCGTTGAGCCGATCTCTCGCCTCGTGATGATGAGGGAAACGCTCCTCTCGTCGCATTTATGCAGACAGCATTTCGCCTTGTTCTATCACTTCCAGTTGTGCATTCGTAAGCCAGATCTGCCCTTTGCCATACAGGACAAGTCCAAAGCGAATGAAGGGAGCATCTTCAGCAACGGGGACGGTTGCTTCATATCTCATCCAGTTATGTGTTCCCTGCACCACGTTTTCTGGTCTCAATCTCTCATCTCGCCTGTTCGTCCGAATGTACAGACCGGCTTGCTGTTCAACCTGTTCAACTTTGACCTCACCTGAGAAACGAAGATGTTTTCCTCGATAGTCGTCAGCTTTGATGGTTTGTCTCAGCGTTGCCAACACTGAAGCGTCTGCGACAGTTGATCTAAGGAAGGCACTTGATCTCCCTTGAAGACCCCTTGTATCGACACCACTTTCATGCGTCGTTCGAGGGCCCATCGTTTTCCAATTGTGAAGATGCTGCTCAAAATGCATGTTTGTCGGGTGCTTCAACCGTGGTCAGTGTTAATGCTGCAAAGAAAGCAAGATGCTAACGGAACCTCCAATATAACCTTGACAGCATCTAATTTAGCATGTTACACTATTAACCACTATAGTGGTTAATAGTGAGGAGCGCAAGTATGACGGCAGTCGAACTGTTGCAGCAAATAGGCCTCAACAAATATGAAGCTGAGGCCTACTACACTCTCCTGGCACAGGGGCCTCTCACTGGCTATGAATTGGGCAAGCGCTCGCAAGTCCCTCTCTCGCGCAGTTACGAAATTCTTGAGCGGCTTACCCAAAAAGGCCTGGTTCTAGTGCAGCCGGGTGATCCACCATATTATGCTGCTGAGGAGGCAGAGCGCTTTCTTGGGCGGGTTCGCTCAACTATGACCGCGACGCTCGATGCGCTTGCCACTTCTCTGGCGACGCTGCCTCGCTCTGTCACTGCTGATGAGTATTGGGTTCTACGTGGTCGCCAGCATATCCTGGACCGTGTGCGATCTCTCCTTGCGGACGCCCAGCAGAGCATCGACCTCAGCCTGTCTACGGAAAGCAGTGCTGAAATTGCCGATGCGCTTGCCCTGGCTCGTGCGCATGGTTGCCACGTCTCCGTGTCCCCGGTAAATCACACGAGCAATAACGCCGCCGAATATATTCTGCTCCTCGTCGATGGCCGGATGGCACTTGTAGGTCTGCTCACTCCGGTGGAGCGCTGTCAGGCTGTGATCAGCGCTAATCCTGCCTTCATCATCGCTGTCAATGGTTACTTTACTCACCAATCTCCTGCCCAGTCCGCCGTTCTCACTGCTGCAAATCATACCGAACAGTCAGATGATTCGCTTGACTGGGTAGCCTGGGAAGATCGTAAGCAGCGGCGCCTTTGGAGCCTGAATAGGGGTAATCGCTCTGCTTGATTTTTGACAAACCGCAATCCATATCAATGAAAAGGGGAAACCATCGTGAACTATGACATTCGAGACCTCTCCCTTGCCGAGCGTGGACGGCAGCGCATAGCCTGGGCTGCACAGCATATGCCTGTCCTGGCCCAGCTTCGCAATGAATTTGCCTCCGAGCGCCCTTTCGCGGGTCAGCGTATAGCAGCCTCACTGCATATCACGACTGAGACGGCTGTCCTATTAAGCACCATGCAGGCCGGTGGAGCCGAAATTGCCCTCTGTGCCTCTAACCCTCTTTCGACGCGCGATGATGTCTGTGCTGCCCTTGCCACTGCTGGTATCGCCGTCTATGCCTACTACGACGAGGATCTCGCTACCTACCAGCGCCATATTGAGCAAACCCTGGCCACTGATCCGCACCTTGTCATGGATGATGGCGCCGACCTGATCGTTGCCTTGCATCAAAGTTCTGGAAACCCGGCGGTTATCGCGGGCATCGAGGAGACGACAACGGGCGTCATCCGTGCTCGGGCCATGGCGAAAGATGGGCTGCTACGCTTCCCCGTCGTTGCGGTCAACAATACTCCCACCAAACACCTCTTCGACAACCGCTATGGTACCGGGCAGAACACCATAGATGGCATCCTGCGTGCAACCAATATGCTGCTGGCAGGGGCAATTTTTGTTGTAGTGGGTTACGGTTGGTGCGGTAGGGGTATCGCTATGCGCGCCAGGGGTATGGGAGCGCGTGTCATTGTATGCGAGGTCAACGCTGTGCGAGCCCTCGAAGCCATCATGGATGGCTTACAGATCATGCCCATGGCTGAAGCCGCACCCCTTGGCGACATCTTCGTGACGGCCACCGGTATGACCAGAGTGATTCGGACTGAGCACTTCCTGGCAATGAAAGAGGGGACCATCCTTGCTAACTCCGGACATTTCGATGTCGAGGTCGATGTGGCCGCTTTACATAAACTTGCCACCGGCGAGGTAGAAATCCGCGAGCACCTGACTGAATACCAATTGTCTAATGGGCGTGTGCTTTACCTGCTTGCCCAGGGACGCCTTGTCGGCCAGGTTGCTGCTGAAGCCAGTCCCGCTGCCATCATGGACCTCAGCTTTGCCGACCAGGCTCTCAGCGCGCGTTACCTTTTACAGGCAGGCTCAACGTTACCACCCGCCGTCTATGATGTGCCCCGCGAGATCGACGAACGTATCGCCAGCCTTAAGCTCAAAGCCCTCGGTGTGCGCCTGGATACGTTGGATGAAGCCCAGCTCGCCTACCAGCATGCCTGGCAATATGGTACTGCCTGATGGCAAACTCACCTCCATGCCATCCGTAGGGCGCGACTGCACTCCCAGGGCGACCGCAAGGGCCAGCAACCGCACCATACCAAGAGGGCACCCCGACCCCCAGGGCGACCGCAAGGGTCGCCCCTACTATACACGAAGTGGCTTGCCAGGCTCTTTCGTATATGGTAGGGGCGACCCTTGCGGTCGCCCTGTCTGGGGGCTCTGGGGAGACGACATGATGGCATCACGTAATCCTGGTTCCTTACCTGAGCTTACGGTAGCGTTTGATCAGTGTGTTCGTCGAGCTATCGTGTGCCAGTTTAGGCTCCTCGCTGCTCTCAAGCTCAGGAATGATGCGATTAGCCAGCACCTTGCCGAGTTCGACGCCCCACTGGTCAAACGAGTTGATGTTCCAGATGGTGCCTTGTACAAAAACTTTATGCTCGTAGAGCGCGATCAGCTTACCAAGGGTCTGCGGTGTCAGCCGCTCCGTGAGAATAGTGTTTGTCGGGCGGTTGCCCTCAAAGGTGCGATGTGGAACCAGGAATGCCGGGACGCCTTCTGCTGCCACCTCTTCCGCCGTCTTACCAAATGCCAGGGCCTCGGTCTGGGCAAAGAAGTTGGCCATCAGGAGATCATGGTGCCTTCCCAGAGGGTTCAGAGCCTGGCAGAAGCCGATGAAATCGCAGGGAACCAGCTTCGTTCCCTGGTGGATGAGTTGATAGAAGGCGTGCTGGCCATTAGTGCCCGGTTGTCCCCAGATGATAGGCCCGGTCTGGTAGTTCACTTGCCTGCCCTCCAGGTCGACATGCTTGCCATTGCTCTCCATATCGAGTTGTTGCAGGTAGGCAGGCATTTGCCCCAGATAATGATCATAGGGTAGGATCGCCACCGTTTCGGCGCCGAAGAAATTGTTATACCAGATGCCAATCACTCCCAGCAGCACGGGCAGGTTGCGTTCAAAAGGTATTGTACGGAAATGCTCGTCCATCTCATGAAAGCCGGCCAGCATCTCGCGGAAGCGTTCAGGACCAATGGCGATCATCAGTGACAGCCCGATAGCGGAGTCGTAGGAGTAGCGACCACCTACCCAGTCCCAGAAGCCGAACATATTGGCTGTATCGATACCGAACTTCGCTACCTCTTCAGCGTTTGTAGAGACGGCCACGAAGTGTTTGGCTACAGCCTGCTCGTTGCCCAGCGCCTTGACGCACCAGTCGCGTGCTGAACGTGCGTTGGTAAGCGTTTCCAGCGTTGTGAAGGTCTTGGAAGAGATAATAAAGAGCGTCTCTGCCGGGTCGAGATCGCGCGTAGCCTCCACAAACTCATTGCCGTCGATGTTGGAGACGAAGCGCATAGTCAGGTTACGGTCGCTATAGTATTGCAAAGCTTTAAAGGCCATGGCCGGACCGAGATCCGAGCCGCCAATGCCGATATTGACGACATTGCGGATGCGTTTCCCCGTATACCCCTTCCAGTCACCACTGCGTACGCGGTTGGAGAAGTCCGACATCTTGTCCAGCACCGCGTGGACCTCCGGCACCACATTCTTACCATCAACTACAATTGACTGGTCCTTTGGTGCGCGCAGGGCTATATGCAGGACCGGGCGTTGCTCCGTGATGTTGATCTTCTCGCCCCGGAACATAGCGTCGATACGTTCCCGCAGACCCGCCGACTCAGCCAACGCCAGGAGCAGGCGCATCGTCTCATCTGTGACGCGGTTCTTCGAGTAGTCCAGGTAGATACCTACAGCTTCGGCTGTGAGGCGCTCGCCACGCGCCGGGTCTTCGGCAAAGAGCGTGCGGAGATGCTGGCCCCGCGTTTTCTGATAATGTTCTTCAAGTGCCCGCCAGGCAGGTCGCTCTGTCAGCGGTGGAATGTTGTTCGTGGACATGCTTCTTAGCTCCTCTTGAACGCTACATATTTGGTATTTTGGAAATTCAAAAGCAGATTTTGCTTCTTTTTTATTGTTCCTCTACACAATTATACGGCAAATCCACCTTCATGTGTTTCTACATCCACTCTATAGTCTTCCGCGAACGGCTTTGATTGTAAATCGCTATCAATGCCCTTCTACTCGTCCAATCAGTGTCTCGCCTACTGTCGTTACTAATTGTTCCAGTTCGGTCTCACCGGCACCGCGTGGTGGATTCAGGATGAGCCGGTGCACGCCCAAAGCAGCGAATTGTTCTACTATCTCCTGATTCACGGGTATGCTTGGCGTCACGCTGATCTCCAGTTCGCCCAGCTCTGCCGGGCGTGTATAGCGCTGCGCGGCTGCGCGTATATCGGTGAGGATGTGCGCGGTTCTCTCAAGGTCAAGGGCGTAGCCATACCAGCCGACGGCGCTCTCTATAGCGCGGCGGTAGGCGGCCGGTGAATGCCCACCCATGACTATGCGTATGTCCCGTTGTGGGTGCGACTGGACGTCGGCAAACGAGACGAATTTGCCATGGTAGGCTGGCTTCTGCTGGCTCCAGATGGCACGCATGGCCTCCAGGTATTTCTCGGTACGCGCTCCCCTATCCGCGAATGGCACTCCCAGGGCGCGGAATTCCGGTTCAAGGTAGCCCACTCCCACACCGAAGAGCAATCGTCCATCTGCAAGCACAT
>JACZCU010024028.1_pt1 | contig 18995 bp, 13 predicted proteins | sample 8641851 | NCBI WGS metagenome assembly JACZCU01 (sample SAMN15324605, study PRJNA640507) | soil metagenome | isolation source: monocropping sugarcane control | place: China: Luxin town, Laibin City, Guangxi Province | collected 2019-07-25 | depth 10cm m | reverse complement strand
CGTCCTCAGCTTCACCGGCGGCCGCGCGCTCGACGCCATTCGCGAAGACCTCGGCGCCAAACGCGCCGTCCCACTCTACGGGAGCGTCGACACGGCCGCGCACCGTCCGGTCGATCCGCTGCCGCGTTACCACGCCGACCTCTCGTACCTTGGCACCTACGCCGCCGACCGGCAGGAAGCGGTCGAACGGCTGCTCGTCGGTCCGGCGCGCAAGCTCAACGAGCACCGCTTCGTCATCGGCGGCTCGATGTACCCGAACGACTTTCCGTGGAGCGAAAACATCTGGTTCCTGGAGCACGTCCCGCCGCCGGAGCATCCGGCGTTCTACTGCTCGTCGAAACTGACGCTGAACGTGACGCGCGGCGCGATGGCGAAGTACGGCCACTGTCCCTCGGGGCGTCTGTTCGAGGCCGCATCGTGCGGCACTCCAATCCTCAGCGACACGTGGGACGGTCTCGACGAGTTCTTCGAGCCGGGCAAGGAAATCATCGTGGCGGGGACGACCGAGGAGGCCGTCGACGCGCTGCAGTTGCCGGCCGCCGAGCTCGCGCGGATCGGACATGCGGCAAGGAAGCGCGCGCTCAGCGATCACAGCGCCGAACGCCGTGCGGAACAACTCCTCGAGGCGATCGAGGTCTGACCATGTGGGGCATCATTCCATCCGCCGGCATCGGCTCTCGAATCCAGCCGCTCGCATTTTCGAAAGAGCTCCTGCCGGTCGGAAGCCGCTTCGACGGCGAGGCGGAGCGGCCGCGCGCGGTGAGCGAGTACCTGGTCGACCGGATGCTGATTGCGGGCGCGACGCGCATCTGCTTCGTCATCTCGCCGGGCAAGGCCGACATCGTTTCGTACTACGGCGGCGAGATCGGCGGCGCGTCGATCTGCTACGCCGTCCAGCAGCAGCCGAACGGATTGTGCGATGCGATCTTCCACGCGCTCCCGTTCATCCCGCCCGATGAGCACGTCCTCGTCGGCCTGCCGGACACCGTCTGGTTCCCCGACGACGGATTCAACGCCCTCGGCGACGACGACCTCTCGTTCCTCTGTTTCCCGGTGGAGCGGCCGGAGTTCTTCGACGCCGTGGTGCTGGACGAGAACGACAACGTCGTAGAGATCCAGGTGAAGACGCCCGGGGCGCGTTCCAACTGGATCTGGGGCGCGTTCAAACTGAGCGCGATCGCGCTCGGGGAACTGCACGATCTTTGGGTCGAGCGAGGTTCCTCGGACCATTACATTGGAACGCTGGTCAACGATTGGCTTGCGCGTGGGGGACGCGCTCGTGCCGTGCGCGCCGGGTCAGCGTACGTCGACGTCGGGACGCTGCACGGCTACCGCGAGGCGATTCATGCGCTCGCGGCGGAGAGCTCGCATGCGATGGACGATCCTCAGCGTCGCGTATCCGCTGGCGCCGGTAACGCGTGGAACCTCGGGCGGCGCTGAGCAGATCGTCTCGCTCCTCGACGAGGCCTTCGTTCGCGCCGGACATCGCTCCATCGTCATCGCGTCGGAAGACTCGTCAGTCCGCGGCGAGCTGATCTCGATTCCGCGCGTCGAGCGGCCATTCGACGATCGCGCACGCCGCGAAGCGCAGCGCCGGCATCGCGAGGCGATCGCACACGTCATCGGCGACGTCGACGTCGTCCACTACCACGGCGTCGACTTTCCCGCCTACGCGGTCGACGCGCCGATTCCGAAAGTTGCGACGCTGCATCTCCCGCTCACCTCGTATCCGCCCGGCGTCGCACTCGTCTGCGTCTCGGAGACCGAGTGCACGGTGCACAGTGCACCGTGCACAGTGATTCCCAACGGCATCGACCTCACCGCGTTCACCACTGAGCACCGTGCACTGTGCACCGTGCACTGTTTGATCCTCTCCCGCATCTGTCCCGAGAAGAACATCCACGAGGCGCTCGACGCCGCGCGTCTCGCCGGCGTGCGCGTGATCCTCGCGGGGGAGCTCTTTCCGTACGGCGAGCACGAGGCGTACTTCGAGCGCGAGATCGCGCCGCGGCTCGGCGCTGACGCCGAGTGGGTTGGGCCCATCCGGATGCCGGAAAAGGAAAACCTCCTCGCCTCGGCCAAATGCGTTTTGATTTCGTCACGGGCGCCGGAGACGAGCTCGCTGACGGCCATGGAGGCGCTCGCATGCGGCACTCCGGTCATTGCCTACGACTCCGGTGCACTGCGCGAGGTAGTGGGGCGGGGAGGTGTTATCGTCAACGGTGTCAACGAGATGGCGGAGGCGATCCGCAACATCGACTCGTTCGACCGGACGCTCTGCCGCGCCGAGGCGGTGGCGAGATTCGATGCGCGCGTCATGGCGTCGCGCTACCTCGCGTTGTATGAGTTATTGGGCGTTGGAAATAGCACTACCACCGTCTCCGGTTCCGCCGAATAACTTAATCGTCCACCATCGACGGAGGCCCCCAACTTGAAGCACATCCCGGTGTACTGGCAGACGTGTGTTCTCGCAGTGGCCGTTGCAGCACTCTTCGTTCCCTTCGCTTCCGCTACCACCATCGTGATGCCGACCGACGCGCAGCTCGTCGCGAAGTCGCCGGACATCGTCGAAGGCACAGTCCTTTCCTCCACGCCCGTACAGATCGGGAACCGCATCTGGACCGAGACGCAGGTCCTCGTCTCGCGCACCATCAAGGGCGACGCCGCCGGCACGATCACCATCCGTGAGATCGGCGGCCAGATCGGCGACCACTTCACGAAGATCTTCGGCACGCCGCAGTACACGGTGGGGGAGGACGTCCTCCTCTTCGTGACGCCGACGCCCCGCGGCGACTACCAGACGATGGACCTCTTCGTCGGCAAGTTCACCGCCGACCAGATGCTCGACGGCACGCCGATGTGGGTCCGCAACGACCAGACGGCCGACGCCTCGATCCTCGACGCCGACTTCCACCCGATGCGCGCGGGCAACGTTCAGCGCGCCGCGCAAGGGTTCGAACAGTTCATCGTCGATCGCGTGGCGGGCCGCACCGGCACGCAGAACTACGTCGTCGAGAACCCGATGCTCCGCAGCGTGGTCGGTGCCGACGGTGGCCAACGATTCAAGGCCGGCGCCGACTTCACGCTGCTCGGCGAGCCGAATGATCCGACCATCTATCGTTGGGCGCTCTTCGATCAGGGGCAGGCGGCGAACTGGTACAGCTACGGGACGCAGCCCGGCTACACGGGCGGCGGTCTCAACGAGATCAAGACCGCAATGGGCTCGTGGACCGGCTACACCGGCGCGACCATCAAGTACAACTACGTCGGCACGGAGACCACGGCCATCAGCATGCTCCAGAGCAACGGCCGGAACGAGGTCCTCTTCAACGATCCCTTCGGTGACATCGCCGGCTCCTGGAATCCCGCGACCGGCGGCGTCGTCGGACTCGGCGGCATCAGCAACGCGGGCGGCACCGGTACGTACACGGCGCCGTTCACGTTCGACGCGGGCCATACCGCCGGCAGCAAGACGTACGTCAATATTCTCGAAGCGAATCTCACGATTCAAGATGGCGTCTCTTCGAACGCGGGCGTCTCGAGCAACGAGCTCGCCGAGATCGTCGCGCACGAGTTCGGACACACCCTCGGCTTCGGCCACAGCGCCGACAACACGGCGCTGATGTACGCATACGTCACCGGCCTCGGGCCGTCGCTTCGTTCGGACGATCAGACGGCGGCGCGCTGGCTGTATCCGAACGGCTCATCGTCGACTCCGCCGCCGCCCACCGGTAGTGCGCCGGCCGCGCCTTCGAACCTGACGGCCGTGCAGAGCGGCTCGACCGTCATCTTGAACTGGAAGGACAATGCCAACAACGAGACCGCGGAAACGGTGTACGTCGCGATCGGCAACGGTTCATTCGCAGGCCTCCCGCCGCTCGGCGCCGGCGTCACGAACGCGACGCTCCAAGGCTTCAGCGACGGCACGTACAAGTTCTACGTTACCGCCTCGAACTCCTACGGCGCCTCCGCGCCGTCGAACACGGCGTCCGTCAATTACAGCACCTCGGCGCAAACTCCGCCTCCCCAGGTTCCGACCGCGTCATTCACCGTGAATCCGACGAGCGGCATCGCGGGGCAGACGAATTTCCAATTCACCGACACCTCGACCGGCTCGGTCACCTCGCGCCTCTGGACGTTCGGTGACGGCATCACGGCGAACGTCGCCAACCCGACGCACATCTTTGCGAACCCCGGCGTCTACACCGTCACACTGACGGCGACGAACAGCAGTGGTTCCACCACCTCCACGACCAACATCAACGTCACGGCTCCCGTCCCGGCGACGCCGAACGTCAATCCGTCGTTCACGTTCACTCCCGCCAACCCAGGGCCGGGCGACGTGATCAGCTTCACCGACACTTCCACCGGCTCGCCGACTTCGTGGGCGTGGGACTTTGGCGACGGCGTCACGTCGACGGAACAGAACCCGAGGCACGCCTACGCATATGCGAGCCAGTACACCGTGACGCTCTCCGTCCGGAACGCGGCCTCGTTTGCGTTCGCGACCCACACCATCACCGTCAGCCAGTCGACGTCGCGCACGCTCGTCTCCGCGGCGGCGCAGACCAGCGGCGTCGGCGGATCGTCATGGCGTACGGAGCTGACGCTCTTCAACGCCGGCAGCGAGACGCTCTCCATCAATCTCATCTACGTCCCGAGCTACGGGAACCAGGTCAAGCAGGTTCAGGTCCCGCTCGGCAGCAAGCAGACGCTCACGTATCCGAACGCCCTCGGCGATCTGTACGGCATCACCAACGGTGCCGGCGCGATCGCGATCGAGGCGACGTCCGGCTCCGGCGCGCCGCAGCTCCGCGTCACCAGCCGGACTTTCACGGACGGCGTGATCGGCACGTACGGCCAGGCCGTTCCGACCGTCGGCTCGTCCGACTTCAGCGGCAATCTCTTCCTCACCGGCATGACCTCGAACGCGAACTTCCGGACGAACGTCGGCCTCGTGAACCGCGGCAGCAACGACGCCACGGTGGCGCTCACGCTCGTGGACGCGTCGGGTAACGCAGTCGCATCCGCGAACATCACCGTTCCGGCGAACAACTTCCAGCAGACGCCGGTCTCGCAGCTCTTCCCGCTCCTGACGGCGCAGTCGTTCGATGCGCTCTCGATGAAGGTGACGTCGAACGCGCCCGACTCGATCAGCGTCTACGCCTCCGTCATCGACAACAAGACGCAGGACCCGATCTACATCCAGGCGACGCCGGGCGGCGCCGCCTCGCCGATGGTCCTTCCGGCCGTCGGCCGCGCGCCGGGCGTGGGCGGCACGTACTGGCGCTCCGACGTCACGGTCTACAACCCCGGCTCGACGACGCTGGTCCTCAGCCTCCGTTACCTCCAGGCGGGCAGCGACGATCGCAGTGCATCAGCGCAGCCGCTCTACGTCAGCGCGGGCCACACGGTCGTCCTCTCCGATGTGCTGCAGCAGTTCAACGTCAGCAGCGGCAGCGGCGCGCTCGAGCTCTCGTGGTTCGGCGGCGTCTCGCCGATCGTCACGAGCCGCACGTACACGCCGTCGACCGCCGGCGGGACATACGGCCAGTCGATCGATCCGATCCAGGCGTTCGGCAGCGACATGTACGTCACCGGCCTCCGCTCGGACAACAGCTTCCGCTCGAACGTCGGGTTCGTGAACGGCAGCGATCAGCCGATCGCGATCTCGCTCACGCTCTATGCCTCGAGCGGCACTCCGGTGGCGACCGGTCTCATCACCCTCGCGCCGCGGTCGCAGGCGCAGAGCGCGCTCAGCACGCTCTTCCCGAACGCCGCCATCTCATCCCTCGGCAGCGTCACGCTCCAGGCGCACAGCGACAGCGGGTCGATGTTCGCCTACGGCTCGATGGTCGACAACGCCAGCGGCGATCCGGTCTTTTTCGCGGGACAGTAGAAAACGTGGAGCGCAGACATTCCTGTCTGCGCTCCTTCTTCTACCCGATCGAATCGAGAATCTCGTCCATCGTGCTGCGCCGGCAGGTGTACATCGGCGTATCCCGCACCGTGTACTTGGAAGACTCGGTCTCGCGGAGGTCCTGGACGAGATCGAGGAACTCGGCGGGCTGCTCCGCTTCGAACGCGACGACGAAGTCCTGATCGTCGAGGCCGAATGAGTAGGTCGTATTGATCTTCACGCGCGGGTACTTGTGCCCGATGGCGATGTGCTCGTTCATGATCCGCTGCCGGTCCGACATCGGGAGCAGATACCAGTCGCGCGTCTTCACGAACGGATAGACGAAGAGGAACGGCCGCTTGCCGGGAACGATCTTCAGCCGCCGTCCCTCCTGCCCCTCGTGCACGTGCTCGTCGACGTACTGCGAATGCTTCGTCATCGAGAAGTAGGAGACGGGGATGTCGGTGTAGCGGCCGAGGATGGACTTATTGATGTCGGCGACCATCTTCTGGAACGGGTCGAGGTCGTAGCCGATGCGCCACAGCATGAAGTCCACCCCCGACTTGAGGCCGACGGTGGAGTAGGGGAGCAGCATCATCGGCCCGGTGTAGCGCTGCACGATCTCGGCGAACTCCCGCTTCGCGGCGCTCTTGGTCTCCGCGTCGAGCGAGCGAAACGCGCGGTCGATCCGGAAGAACATGAAGTTGACGAACTGTCGCGCGGCGGCGTTGTCCTGCGGGCGCGCGGTCTGCGGTTCCGGTGCTGTGATGGTCATGGCCCGGCGATTCTAGCGCGGACCTGTGACACTGCTCGCATGTGGAAAGTCCAAAACGTGCGGGATGTCAACTGCACAAAGGATGATGCAACGGCTGAGTTGGTACGCTAATTAGCTGAAGACAAACGTCTTGTCCGATTCCGCCCAACGGTGTGTGCAATTCGCTGACGAGCCCCGATTTTCTCGGCTTTTCGCGTTTTTCACAGCGATTTCCGCAGTGTTTTCCACACTTTCTGTGTAAACACCGCGTCACCTTCTCGTGTGATTCTTGTGGAGTTGCCGGTAAAGTCCACGATCACTGAAGGTTCGCCTTTCAGCGGCCCCGCGTCGAGCACTCCGTCGAGGCTTGTCTGAATCCCATGTGAGAGCATCTCGGGAGTTTCCACGGCTGGTTCCCCCGAGAGGTTCGCGCTGGTGGAAGCGAGCGGGCCGCAGATTGCGACCAGAGCGCGCAACCAATCGAGATCGGGAACTCGCACGGCCAGCGTCGCCGCGCCCCGGCTCGCCGCGACCGGGAGGCGAAGCGGAAGGATGGCGGTCAGGGGAGCGGGCCAGAGGGATTGCAGCACCTGCGAGGCGCGCTCCGGAAACTCGACGCCGATGTCCTGGAGCTGCTGCACCGACGCCCCGATCACGACGAACGGTTTTGCCTCGTCGCGCCCCTTCATCGCGGCGACCCGCCCGACCGCACGCTCGTCCGTCGCGACCGCATGCAATCCGTAGATCGTGTCGGTCGGCAGCAGCACCACGCCGCCCCCGCGCAGCACATCCGCGATCGCGCCGATGTCAGCGGCGTTTGGCTGTGGCGCGGCTGTCCACCGTCGCATTCGTTCCCCTTCGCGCGCCGTCGAGCAGTTCGCGCGCGTGAATCGTCGCCGATTTCGTGATCGTCTCGCCGCCCAGCATCCGTGCGACCTCCGCGATTCGTGCGTCGTCGTCTTCCAGCTTCCGGATCCGTGCCCGCGTGTGGCCGCCGGCGTCTTCCTTCCAGACGTAGAAGTGCGTCGTTCCAAAAGAAGCGATCTGCGGCAGGTGCGTCACGCAGATGACCTGATTCCGCGCCGCGAGCTCCTGCAGCTTCCGCCCCACCACCTCCGCCACCCGTCCCCCGATCCCGGCGTCGATCTCGTCGAACACCAGCGTTGCCGCGGCGCCGCGCGACGACGCCTTGAACAGCGCCGCAGCGATTGCGAGCTGGATGCGCGACAGCTCTCCGCCCGACGCGATCCGCTGCATCGCCCGCGGCTCCTCGCCGCGATTCGGCGCGATCAGGATCTCGACGTCGTCAAAACCCGTAGGACGGGCTTCCGCCCGTCCATTGCCTTCATCAGAGACGACGATCCGCACCGTCGTCCGCTCCATCGCGAGATCGTTCAGCTCCGACTGGATGGCGCGCTCGAACGCCGTCGCCGCTTTGCTCCGCGCCGCCGACAGTTTCTCCGCCGCCCGCGCGTACTCCGCGAACTTCGCCTCCTCGGCGGCCTGCAGCTTCTCGACGTTCGACTCGTAGTCCGCGAGCCGCTCGTGCTCGTCCTCGATCCGGCTCAGGTGCTCCAGCACCGCGTCGACCGAACCGCCGTACTTTTTCTTCAGCCGGTCGATGGTCACCAGCCGTTCCTCGATCTCGTCGAGCCGCGCCGGATCGTGCCGCACGTTCTCGCTGAGGTCGGCGAGCGTCCGCGCGATCTCCTGCAGCCGGTAGAGAACTTCCTGCAGCTCGTCCGCCGCGCGGCCGACGTCAGCGATGTCGCGCGCGAGCGGCTGCAGCAGGTGCGCCGCGCGCGCGACCTGCGACGTCGCCGACGTCTCGTCGTCGTCGATGAGCGAGAACGCGCCGCTCGACGCCTCGGCGAGCTCGCGCGCGTTCGCGAGCATGGTTCGCTCGCCGCGCAGCTTCTCCTCCTCTGAAGGATCGAGCTTCGCCGCCGCGATCTCGTTGATCTGGTACTTCAGCAGGTCGAGCCGCAGCGTCCGGTCGTTCTGCGCCTCCGTCAGCGTCTTCAGTTGATCCGCGGTCGTCTTCCACGCGTGATACGTCGCGCGCGTCGCGTCGAGCAGTGAGCCGTGGCCGGCGAACTCGTCGAGCAACTCGCGGTACGACTGCCCCGCCACGCGCTGATGCGACTCGTGCTGGCCGTGGATCTCGAGCACCGCGTCCATCGCCCCGCCGAGGTCGCGGACGCCGATGGGGGAGCCGTTCATCAGCACACGCGAGCGGCCGGTGCCCGCGATCTCGCGCTTCACGATCAGCTCGACCGCTCCGTCCGCAATGTCGACCTCGACCCCGATCGCATCGAGTCCCTCCGCGATCGCGCCCGGCACATGAAAGACGGCCTCGGCTGCCATCTTGTCGCTGCCGGTGCGGATCATCTCCGTCGAGCCGCGCGCCCCACGGAGGAACTCCAGCGAGTCGATCAGCAGCGACTTCCCCGCGCCGGTCTCACCGGTCAGGACGTTCAGCCCCGCCCCTGGCTCGATCGAGAACTCCTCCACGATCGCGAGATTGCGCACCTTGAGATACGTGATCACGGACGGCCAAGTGTAGCGGACTGATGGCCTTCCGTTTGCTCTAGATCAGGTCCCGGGGGAACATCGGCATGTGCAGGAAATGGTTCGTCGCGTTTGTCATGGTCGCGCTCGCCGCGTGCACCAAGGAAGTCGTCCAGCAGACGACGACGAAGGCGGTCAAGAAGGTCAGCGACGCACTCGAGGTCAACGCCGACTACAACAACAAACCCGATGACCGCAGCCTCCGCGAGAGCCAGCGCTTCAACGCGCAGTGGCGGCAGCTCCAGTATTTCCAGGAGCAGGAAGCGCAGAAAGCCGCGATTCAGCAGCAACAGCAACAACAGGCGGCCGCGGTTCCGGCGAGCTTCAAGTTCGTCACCGGCGTGAAGGAGAACTGGAAAGTCGTCGACCCGAACGCCATCAACAACGCTCCCGTCGATGCGCCGATCACGGGCGACGTGAAGGGTCCGAGCGTCCTCCGCGCGCAGGTTTACCTCGACCGCATCCACTTCTCCGTCGGCTCGCTCGACGGGCGGTGGGGGCGCAACTCCGCGATCACGACGTGGTGGTACCAGCGCGCCCGAGGCATGGCGCCGACCGGCGACATGGACCAGCAGACGTTCCAGCGGCTGGCGTCCGAGGCCGGGTACGCGCCGGTCGTGAAGCAGTACGCGGTGACGGCGGACGACCTGCAGGGGCCGTTCGTGACCATCCCCGACAGCGTCTACGACCAGCAGCACCTCAACTGCCTCTGCTACGAGACCGTGCGGGAGAAGCTGGGGGAGAAGTTCCACAGCGATCCCGACTTCCTCGATGTCCTCAACCCCGACGTGAAGTGGAAGGACCTGCAGCCGGGATCGACGCTTGTCGTCCCGAACGTGCGCGACGAGTTCACGACAGATCAGAAGGACTTCGCGAAAGTGGTCATCTCGATCGCCGGCAACTCCTTCAACGCATACGACGCCAACGGCCGTTTGATCTTCCACGCCCCGACGACCCTCGGCTCCGGCTACGACCCGTCGCCGCACGAGACCGTGCACGTCATCAAGATCACCCCGATGCCGCACTTCCACTACGACCCGACGCTCTACCACGAGGTGCCCGACTCCGAGCCCGACGCCCACCTCCCGCCCGGCCCGAACTCACCCGTCGGCATCGTCTGGATCGCGCTGAGCAAGGAGCACTACGGCATCCACGGCAACCCCGAGCCGGAGTCGATCGGCTACTCCTCCTCCCACGGCTGCGTGCGGCTCACGAACTGGGACGCCGAGGAAGTCGAACACCGGATCAACCCCGGCGTCGAAGTCTCCTTCGTCGACACCGTCGCCAAGGACCTCCCGCCGGTGGCCAAGAAGAAATGAGCGATCCCAGTGGAGCGCAGACATTCCTGTCTGCGCTCCGTCAGCGCCTACGGCTCGCGCGTCTCATCGATGGGAAACGTTCGCGGGAGCTTTGCTTTCGCGACTTCGTTAACCGTGATCGCGCCGTCTGCGTCGACGGTGAACGTCTTTTTCCCGTTCGTACGGATGGTGATATCGCCGACGGAGAAGGCGCTCGTCGATTCTGGCATTGGCGCCCCCTCGTCCGTTTGAAGAATCAGGGGACCCGCGCCAGGCTTGTTGCCTCCGAGGACCTCATCAACGACCACTGTCCGCGGAAAGTGGTAGTTCGGCTTCTGGCCGTCGCCTGTGGAAATGATCGCAACGGCGGGAGCGGCGTGCGTAACGAAGGTCTCGTTCGTGCTGGTCGCGCTTCCGTGATGGCTCACGTGGAGTACGTCAATGCCCCCCTCACGGATGAACGGGTGAGGTCCGGCGAGCATGGCGTTGATGACCGGCGTCTCCATATCCACCTGCTTCGATGTCCGGACTCCGCCCAGGTCCCCGGCCCATAAGTAATCGAATCCACCGTATTGAATCAGTGCCACGATCGAGCGGTCATTCTCATCCTTCTTCGGAATGATGACAGTCTTCCCGCCGACGATCCGTCCATTCCGCGCGACGCACGTCAGCGTCGCACCATCACCTAGTTCGATTCGCGTTCCGATCTGCATCACGACGGGACTCTTGGCGGTCGTTTTCTTCGCCGCCTTTCTCCAGTTCTGGCACTCATCTCGGGTGCAGTTCGTCGACCCGCTGTAATAGTTCTTCACATGGACGTCATACTTGCCGTTGCCTTTCCCCAGCACCTCGTCGAATCCTCCGACGTGGTCGGCGTCGAGATGGCCTGCAATCGTGTAGTCGAGCCCATCCTTGGGCGTGATCCCAATACTCTCGAGATATGGCTTTACGAAATCCTTGCCTCTGAATCTGTCGCCCGCGTCCATCAAGATGGTTGTTCCGTTGGGACCACGGACGAGGATCGAACACCCGTTGTGCACATTGATGACATGAATCTCCAACTCCCCCGCGAAGGCCGCCGGGGCGAGCAGCGCAAACGTCAGCACTGCAACAAAAACGAACGTTCTACGGACCATGAGGTCACCTCCCGCTGTCCATCCATATGGCCGTCCGGCTGGAAGGGGCGCGATGGCCCTCACGCATCCTCGTGACTACCGCACGCGCGGCACCACGTTATGGATCGGCGGCAGCGTCCGCAGATAGAGGAAGATCGCGCGAAGATCGTCGTCGGACATCCGGGAGACCTGGCGCCACGGCATGAACGGATTGAGATGATTCCCCTCCGGATCCGTTCCGGTGCGAAGGGTCCGGATGAAGTCTTCCTCTTTCCAACTGCCGATGCCGGTGGCGGTATCGGGCGTCAGGTTCGACGGATTCGCGGGAAAGCCCTTCGGCGGATGCGCCATCCCGGCGAAGAGGCGGCTCCTGTCAGGCTGAGAGCGGATGCCGGTGCGGGGCGTGTGGCACTCGCCGCACAGGCCGACATGCTGCGCGAGATAGCCGCCGTATTCCGCCGTCACTCCGCGTGCCGGCGCCGTTTCGGCGTTGCCGGCGAGCGGCTTCAGGAACGTGTGCGTGCCGAGCTTGAACATCAGATTCCGGCTCTGCGTCACCTCGTTCTTGACCGGGGGAAGGCTCTTCAAATACTGCGCGACGGCGAACGCGTCGTCGTCGGACATCTGATGAAACCACGCGTACGGCATCACCGGCGCGAGGACCTTTCCTTCGTCGTCCTCGCCGTTTCGTAGCGCGCGAACGATGACCGCTTCGCTCCAATTGCCGAGTCCCGTCTCGACATCGGACGTGAGGTTCGCCGCCCGCGCCGTTCCGATGCGCCAGTCGCGGAACTCCATCCCGCCGCTCAGCGGTCCATCGGGATTCTGGCGGTCGGCGGCGTGGCACTGTCCGCAGACCGCCACATTGCGAACGATGTACTCCCCGCGTGCCGCCGATGCGGCCGCGGAACTCGGCATTGCGACAAGGAGTGCGCACGTGGCGATGAGGGCGATGCGATGTTGCGACATACCCGCTGGGCGTGCAGAACGAGCGCCAGCGGCTTATCTCGTGGTCGAGACCGGCACCGATGCGAGCGGGTAGAGCACCGACAGCGGCGCTTCGCCGGGATGCGAGGTGATGTACCGGAGCTCGGCGTCGGCATCCGCGCGTCTTCCCAGCTTCAGATACGCCTCTCCTCGGAGATAGTGCGTCCAGAAGCCGGAAGCCGGCTCCCACGGCCGCGTCGCCTCCAACGTCTGGACAGCCGCGGCCGCGTTGCCGCTCTTCAGCTGCGCTGCCGCGCGCACCGTCGGCGTCCAGAGGCCGTTGAGGAGCGTGTCGTTCGGAGCCGGATCCAGCGCCCACGGCGCGCCGCAGAGCGCATGGCCGAGCGCGACCATCTCCTCGGTGACCAGGTTGTTGTCGAGCGCGAGCGACTGCGTGATCCACGGTGTCGCCTGATCGCACTTGCCGAGCGCCGCGGCGCGTAGGCCCTCCTCAGCCGCGATGCGTGCGGCGACCTCGGGGAGGTCCGCGCGCGTCGCGAGTTCGATCGCGCGCCGCGCCGACGCCTGCGACTCGTCCCACCGTCCGAGGAACGCGGCCGTCGCCGTCTGCAAATCGGCCGCAACGTACTCCTCGGGGCGCCCGCGCGCCCAATCGAGCTGCCGCTGCATGCCGGCCTGGTCGTGTTGCAGGAACGCCAGCTCGTACAGCCGCGCGTGCATCCTCGGGTCGTTCAGTCCCATCTGCAGCGCGTACTCGAGGCTCTCGCGCGCCTCACGGAACCGGTCCAGGCGCAGGAGCGCCGTTCCGAGCGTCACGTGCCACGCGGAGATCTCCGGATTGAGACGCAGCGACTCGCGCGCCTCGGCGACAGCTTTGTCGTACTGGCCGAGGCGGAGGTAGACGAGCGAGAGATTCCCGGAGACGCGGAAATCGTTCGGATACGACTGGTCGTAGACGCGCAGCACCTCGATCGCCTTGTCGAGATCGCCGAGCGTGTAGTGCTCGTAGACGCTCGTGATGTACAGCTTCTCGCGCTCCGAGACGCGCTCCTTCAATGCGAACGCCTTCGCCGCATTCTCGGCGGCGCGCCGCGGCTCCTCCACGATCGTGTAATTGCCGGCGACGAGCGAATAACCGTAGGCGAAGTTCGGGTCGAGCTCCGTCGCGCGCTTGAACATCGGGATCGACGCGAAGTAGTCGCCGCGGTTCGAGCGGTCGAAGCCGATGGCGAACGACTGCAGCGCCTCGAGCGACGGCGTCGTCCACTGATAGAGCGGGATGTCCGATTTCCGGATCGAGCTGAGACTCTCGCCGAGGCGCTCGCGGAGGCCGCTGGCGGCGGAGGAGAGCGACTTCAGGACCTCTTCCTTGCCCGACGCTTCCGACTGCTGGCGTCCGATCGTGTCGCCCGTCGCGGCATTGATCGCTTCGAGCGTCAGGACGTAGTGCCGGCCGAGCGGCGCGATCGAGCCGGCGATGAGCGCTTTGAGGCCGTTGCGCTGGCAGATCTCGCGGCCTGTCTCCACCGTGATGCGCGCATCGGGCGAGCGCTCCATCTGCCGCAGCGTCTCGCGCACACGCGTCTCCGGGAAGATGACGAGGAACGGCGACTGCGAGAGCTGGATCGCCAGTCCTTGCTTCAGCGTCTCGTCGAACACCGGATCGCCCGTCGTGTTGGAGAAGTCGGCGATGAGAATCGGGTCCTTGCGGGTTGGGGCCGCGGCATGCCGTCCTCGATAAAACAGCGCGCCGGCAATCGCAACAATCACGGCGGCTGCCGCCACACCCGCTTTCCAGCCGAATCGTGGACGGCGGCGCAGTCTCGACGGCGTGAAGCCCTCGAGAAAGTGCCGCGTGGCGGAGTCCCCGGAGTCCTGCAGCGCGCGCAACGCGCTAAGGAGGCCGTCGCGCATCTCGGCAATCGATTGATAGCGTTCTGCCGGCTTCTTCGCCAGCGCGCGGCGGACGATCGCCTGCAGATTGGCGGGAACCCCGCTCATCGGCGCCGGCTCCTCGTACAGCACCGCGTGGCGCACGTCCATTGGCGACCATCCGGGGAACGGCAGCGTGCCGTTCAGCATCTCGTAAAGCAGCACGCCGGTGGAGAAGACGTCCGTGCGGTGATCGGCGCGCTCGCCGCGCGACTGTTCGGGGGCGGCGTATGCCGGCGTCCCGTACGATGCGCCGGCCGCGGTCAGCTCCGTCTGCTCCTGAGCGTTCTCGCCGCCGACCAGCTTCGCGAGACCGAAGTCGACGATCTTGACCGTTCCGTTCTCCGAGACGATCACGTTCTGCGCCTTGATGTCGCGGTGGATGATCCCGCGGGCGTGCGCGGCCGCGAGCGCGTCGCACACCTGGACCGCGATCTTCAGCGCCGTCCGGATCTCGAGCGGCCGTCCATCCATGAACTCACGGACGTTCTTCCCGGCGACGAACTGCATGACGATGAAGCTCGCGCCACCCTCCTGCACGAGGTCGTGCACCGTACAGATGTTCGGGTGATCGAGCAGCGACGCCAGCCGCGCCTCGCGCCGGAACCGCTTCCGCGTCGCCTCGTCGAGCCACGCGGAGTCGGGGAGGAGCTTGAGCGCGACCATCCGGTCGAGCTTCGTGTCGAGCGCCTTGTAGACGGTTCCCTGGCCGCCCGAGCCGAGCTCCGAGACGATCCGGTACTGCGCGACGGTCTCGCCCTTCGCGAACTTTCTCACCCGTCCCGCGGTAGTGTCCTCCAGGAAGTCGTCCGCTTCGTCCAGGGATCGCAGGAGGGAGTCGACTTCATGGCGCAGCTCTTCATCGCCTCCGCACGCCTCGGTCACATACGCGGACCGCTCCTCGGGCTCGCGGTCGAGCGCGCCGTCGAACACCCGCTTCACATCCTCCCAGTTCGTCACCGGGACAACTCGCGACGGAGCCAGGCCTTCGCCATGCTCCACTTGCGCGCGGCCGTCGCGCGCGAGATGTTGAGGATCTCCGCCGTCTCTTCGAGCGAGAGGCCGCAGAAGTAGCGGAGCTCGACCACGCGCGACTGCTGCTCGTCGATCGCCGCGAGCCGCGTCAAAGCCGCGTCGAGCGCGATGAGGTCGACCGGCTTCGGCTCCGTCGCCTTCTCCTTCGCCGCCGAGATCGAGAGCCGGATCTCGTCGCCGCCACGCTTCGCCCGGCCGCGCGCCCGCGCGTAGTCGACCAGCACCCGCCGCATCACCTGCGAGGCGATGGCGAAGAAGTGCGTCCGGCTCTCCCAGCGTACGCTGCGCTGATCCACCAACTTCAGATACGCCTCGTGGATCAAACCGGTCGTCTCGAGCGTGTGGTCCGGCCGTTCCCGCCGCAACTGCCGCGCCGCCTGCCGCCGCAGCTCCGCGTACACCAGCGGCAGGACCTCATGGAGCGCCTCTTCATCCCCCTCGCTCCACGCCTTCAGCATCCGGGTGATGTCGTCCATCAATTTGTTGAGACGGTTTCCCGCGAATTGTCGCGCTATCCAGAAGAAAGGGAAAACGACCATGAAACGGACCATCTTTGCTGTCTCACTCGCCCTCAGCCTGGCCGTCACCACGGCAGCGACTGCACAATGCCTCTTCTCGTTCAAGCACGGCAGCGCGTCGATCGTCACCTCGCCGTTCAAGGCGCATACGTCCGCGCGCGACGACGGCCCGTCGCCGAATGCCCAGTCGAACGCCGACATCTCCTCGATCACGGGCCTGTGGCACATCCAGTTCCTCTCTGGCGGCCAGGTCGTCGACGAAGGCTTCGACCAGTACCACGCCGACGGCAACGAGATCCTCAACGACACGCCGCCCCCCGCCGCCGGCAACATCTGCCTCGGCGTCTGGTCGAAGACCGGCGCCCGATCGCTCAAGCTCAAGCACCCGTCGTGGATCTACGACCCGACCAACACGTTCGTGATCGGCACCGCCACGATCCTCGAGAACGTCACGATCGACCATACCGGCAACTCGTTCACCGGCACCTTCACCGTCCAACTCCGCGACCTAGACGGCAACCCCCTCGGCGACGACCTCACCGGGCAAATCCAAGCGGAGAGAATCACGCCGGGCTAGACGCAACGCTTGCTTCTGTGTGGCGCCGGCAATACTGCCGGCGCTTTTTCTTTATCTCCGCGGTTCCGAAATTGAGGCTTGCCGTGTCCAACCCCCATGGTTAGGATGCGTTTCCCGCGTAACGTACCGGACGTCCTTACGTCCAACTCCGTAAGAAAGCACATACAAGAGAGAGAGTCGCCGTAGCCGAGCGGCGATCGTGTAGTCACAAGCGAAACTCGTTCGAAAGGGTCCACATGCGAACTTCCGCCACGCGTCTGCTCTTCGTCGTCATTCTTTTCGCCGCCGCCAGCATCTCGGCACAGACTTCCGACCCCTTCGCGCTGACGCCGCCGCTGGTATCGCAGGCGATCACGTCGTGCGGAGATCTGACCGTTTCGAGCGGTCTGATTGACTCCTCGGCGACGGCAGGCCGAGGAAACGTGCTCTCGAATGGCAACGTCAAGGTGAGTGGCGGAACCGTCGACGGCGACGCGACGGCAGGACCCGGCAAGACAGTGACGCGCTCCGGCAGCGGCGCCATTACAGGAGCGATCTCGAGCGCGACGACCGCGTTCCCGTGCTCCATCATCGACCTCGGCGCCCTTTCCACGACGCTCTCTTCGACGAACGACAACGCCAGCATCCCGCTGTCGGCACAGCACAAGAACCCGGTGTCGAGCACTGGAGACTTCACCCTGAGCGGCGGCGACTCGCTCACGCTCCAGGCCGGAACCTACTACTTCCACAAATTCACGATGTCGGGCGGCTCGACCATCACGCTCGCCGGCCCGGTGCGCATCCTTGCCACGTCCGACGTGAACGTGAGCGGCGGAAGCATCGCCGGCGCGAACCAGTGGCAGCTTCACTTCTGGTCGTCGGCGACGACGAAGTTCGTCGTGAGCAGCTCCACGTTCGAGGGCTTCATCTACGCCCCCTCAGCGGTCGTCACCATCTCGTCGGGAACGGTCGTCGGCGGCGTCTATGGCGGGACAGTCACCGTGAGCGGTAGCTCGCATGTCACGCGGACCATCGATGACACGCTGCCGGTAGTCACGATCATCTCGCCGCTCGACCATGAAGCGGTCGTCGACCTCAGCCAGGTCGCGGTGCACGGCACCGTGACCGATTCTGAGACGGCCATCACCTCATTCCAGGTGAACGGAGCCAATGTCGCGCTCGCGAGCGACGGCTCCTTCAATGTGACGCTGAACCTCAGCACCGCGACGCCGCCGGCGATCACCGCGACCGCGATCAATGCCGCCGGCCTCTCGAGCACGTCGGCAATCACGGTTCAGTCGGCGATCACGCAGCTCGCCAACGCTCCGTCGTCGGTGTCGATCGATCAGAATGCAACCGGCCAGCTCGCCGCGATCGGCACCTACGCCGACGGCTCGACCGCCGACGTCACCGCGTCGGCGACATGGACGTCGTCCGCCCCCTCTGTCGCGACCGTGAGCGCCGGCACAGTGACGGGCGTGAGCCCCGGCACCGCGACGATCACGGCAACTCTCGGCTCCTTCTCCGCCTCCGCGACTGTGACGGTGAATCCGCTTCTGCAGTCGATCGCCATCGCGCCGTCGACCGCGACCGTCGTCATCGGCGCGAAGGAGCCGTTCACCGCGACCGGTACCTATTCCGACGGCAGCACGAAGAACCTCACGAACAGCGTCACCTGGACGTCTAGCGACACCGGACTCGCGAGCATCGACGCAACCGGCCTAGCAACGGGCCTGAGCGCCGGCACCGTCACGATCCGCGGAACCGTAGGCTCGACCAGCGGCTCGGCGACGTTGACCATCCTCGCCACGCCGACGATCACCGCCGTACAGCCGGCGCGCGGCCGTACGAGCGGGGGAGACACGGTCACGATCACCGGAACGAACTTCGGGACGGCGAGCAACACCAGCGTCACCTTCGGCGGCTTCACGGCGCTCGTCACCTCGACGAACGCGACGACGATCACGGTCACCACTCCATCGCATGCTGCGGGAACTGTCGACGTTGCGGTCACGGCTCCCACCGGCACCACCACATCGACGGGCGCGTTCACCTATCTCGCGCCGCCTACCATCACATCGGTCACGCCGAACCGCGGAAAGACGAGCGGCGGCGACAGCATCACGGTCGCCGGCTTGAACTTCGATACAGGCGGTACAACAACGCTCAAGATCGGGAGCGCGACCACCACCAACGTGGTCGTGACGTCGCCGACCTCGCTCACGGCCACGACACCGGCCGGGACCGCCGGCGTGACGAGCGTGACGGTGACCACGGCCGGCGGATCGGGAACACTGACCTCAGGGTTCACCTACGTTCCGCCTCCGGTGATCACGTCGTTCACTCCGGCTCAAGGCCCGGCGGGGACG
>JACZCU010145298.1_pt1 | contig 19103 bp, 19 predicted proteins | sample 8641851 | NCBI WGS metagenome assembly JACZCU01 (sample SAMN15324605, study PRJNA640507) | soil metagenome | isolation source: monocropping sugarcane control | place: China: Luxin town, Laibin City, Guangxi Province | collected 2019-07-25 | depth 10cm m | reverse complement strand
GGCCGCTCAACCAGCTAGTACCACCAAAACGTATGCGAAGGGCCGCAGGCGCTGAGAAATCAGAGCAAAGGGGTCGCCAACTAATCCTGTGCAGTACTACTGCTGCCCTTTGTCTTCGAAGGCGTAGTGAATGTCAAATGGTTTGTTGGTGATGAAGAGGACGGTCACATCGTTGTCCTGGGTGGCACCATGTTCCATCATCATTCCTTCTGGAAACCAGATGAAGTTGCCGGGTCCAAACGTACCCGCGTGCGTTTTCAGAATTCCATCAAGCACGTACATTCCATGCGAACAATTGTGACGATGCCAGACGTTGGTGAATCCAGCAGAGTACTTTATCTTCATCACAGACATGCCAGTGTCCGGGTCTGAAATGAGTTCTTTGACAGGAACCCCGGTTTTCAGCTGCTCGATGTAAAGCTCTCCCCATGGGATGGTGTTGGTGTCGACACTTTGAAGTTCTTTCTTCGTGGTCTCATCGCTCATGTCAATCTCTCCTGTCTCAGTTGGGCAGATTCACATTGCTTGGCACTCCTCTTGAATACACATATTGCGAGAGATTACCTTATATCAATAGTATATGCATTCCTCAAAGGGGATACAGCTTTGATAGAAGCTTTTTCTCAGCCAGGCTTCACTGCGAGAGGGTAGACGACAGCAGGCCCACACCCATCTATTAGTTGGGTAGAACTGGCTTCAGCATTGACCATACATCGCCAGGTTCCCAGGTGGCGCGATACCAGACGGCAATTATAAGATGGCTATGCTTAAACTGTGGGGTCTGCTCCAGTATCTGGCGGAAATTCGTGATGATATAGTAGAGATTCTTAGCTGTGTGATACCACAGGGAATGTGGTACGCCTGCCGAGTCCGTGTAAATGAGATGCGCACAGGTAGGATCATTGAGATCACTGGCATTATTATCGATTTGTGAGGGAGCTACCTGCGTCGCGATATTAACCCCATCCTGGTAGTTGACACCTGTGTCAAAGACCCAGTTGCCTCCTCGCAAGCGCCAGGAAGCGCCATATAGCGGCAATTCCCAAATGATGCGCGGCAGCATCTGAGGCATAGTTTGCAGCGTGTAAGCCAGAAGTTGCTTGAGCCAGGGAATGCTGACGGTAGGTCCAGGCGTGAAAAAGGATTGGTCAACGGCCATTACAACGATAAAGTCAGCGACATGTCCCAGGAGCGACCAGTTCTCGAAACCATTAAGGTTATAGTAGTCATCGTGATCGCTGAGCTTGTGAATGAGAGCAATACCATACAATTTGTGCAAAGGTTTTAGCGCATCCCATACACGCTGGTTAAATGTAGCAAAGAGCTGCTCAATGTTTGGATAATTACGGTCACCTGCTTCCATGTCCATAATAACGCCATCATAGTTGAGGCGCTTAACCTCACTCACAATGGGATCGATGTAGCTCCGGTCGGTAGTGGCTCTGGCGATATAGTCCGATTGCTGCTGAGAAGTCCAGGCATCGGGCGAACCATCGGTCATCATTGTAATAGTCAGATAGGCCATACCGCCTTTGCTATGTACGAGTTGCACGACATTATCCATGCTCAGGCTGCCGGGTTCACAATTATTGCTTTGGCCGTTAATAAGTTGACCGGTCGTTGGATCGACCCAGCCGGTACCAACCAGGGCGGCATCAGGATTCGTTTTGGCCGTCTGAAGATATGCCTGGATACCACGCTGGCAATCACGTCCAACAATCCACCCTAGCGAGGCAAGTTGACCATTTAACAGGCGCGTGGGATTAATAGAATTTGGGTAGAGAGTTTGTTGTGATTGCTGTATCTGCAGAAGCCCTATACCTCGCGATTGAAACAGGGGATTACTAACCCATAGCCAACCAGATAAGAACAAGACCACTAGAGCCAGTGGAATCGGCAGAATAAACTTTGCCCGGCTGACCATACTCTCAAATACGCGCATGCGTAACACCCCTTTGCTCCTGGCATTAGCTCTTGCAGAAGTCAGGTAAATAGCATGGTCTCCTGCTTCCGCACCAAATACATCAGTTTTGGTTCATCTGTATCGTATCACATCTATATACCAAGAAGAAACATAATGACCCAAAATGGTGATAGGTGCTACTTTGCCAGAGCGGAGATTCCCTGCAGTTGATACTGCTTGTGCATTGAAATTACCTCTTGAGACGGTAGAGCATCTCACCGGCATGGGGCACTAGCATAATATCCTCTGCTTCGCGCTGCTCCCACTCCTGGAGGTCAATGTCGTGGTAGTCGCAATACCCAAGGTTGACGCGCCGGCAGCGCTCCTCGGGAATACCCGTCGCCAATGTCACCTGCACGCGCGGTGTTTCAACACCACTGGCGGCGTCATAGCTGCCTGAACCTTTGACGTGCGTACTATGGGCAAGAATAGTGCCGGGAACATCTTTGAAGCGCTCCCACTGCTTAAGAAAATAGTCACGTACGTGATAGCCAACCTGGTCGATGAGCTTTCCATGCGTATAGGAAATTTCAGTGATATGAGGCGCATAAATAATGACTTCGCCCCCGTCGGCAATGGCTGGCTCTGTTTTGTACATCGCCTTAGCGGCCGTCCAGAGGTCATCATAGATGGCTGCCGGAGCCGAAATAACACGCTTAACCGGGCGCTGAACATAGATAATGTTCAGTTGAGAGGAGAGATCAGCAGCCTGGCTCCAGGCCTCAACATGCGCTCCAATGTAAAGGCCGTGTAAGTCTGGCCCCCTGAGTACAAGGGCCAGGCACAGCATAGGCAGTGGAACAAAATCCGCGGCGCGGTGGATGACACGTCGTACAGGAGTGTCTTTGATGCCGATGGTATGCATACTGGTTACAAGCGCGCCCAACCAGTGAGTGAAGTCAATGATATCCTGCCCCGCGATGCCAGGGAAGAGATACTTTGCCCCACCAGAAAATCCCGCGACCTCGTGAGGAAAGACCGGTCCACAAATAATCAACTGGTCATAGTCAAAAATCATACGGTTGATGGTCACCGGGACTTCATCTACCAGCAGGCCATCCGTCAGGCGCTGCGCCTCACCGGATGAAATAGTGCCGATAGTCTGGAGCATAGCAGCTTCGGACCAGCGGTGATTGAAGATATGGACATTGGGATATTCTTGTTCTCGCTCACTCTCTGTAACCCCCACCAGCCGGTCAATTGCCTCAGCGGACATAGGCGGATGCGTACCAAGAGCAATCAGGTAATCCAGGTGCGCCGCACGCCGTCCCAGTTGTTCATAGAGGAGGCGAAACATCAGTGGCATGGGTATGGTACGCGTCCCATCGGGAATAATGACCAGTACACGCTTACCATCAATACGTAAGCTAGCACAGGCCTGGCTAAGCAGCTCGCGTATATCCTCTTCAGTCAGTGTCTCGCTTATTGAACCTTTTCCCCAAAGCATACTAGATTGCCTTTCGTATTAAAGTCAGACGCCACTGAATGCTGAAAAACCGCCATCGACCGGTACCACTACTCCGGTGACGAATGCCGAGGCTGGACTTACCAGCCAGAGCAGCGTCCCGAGCAGGTCCTCCGGTGTGCCCAACCGTCCAGCAGGAGTATGTTGTAGAATAGCCTGACCACGTGTCGTCATGCCTCCACTTTGAGCATCTGTTAGCAGGAAGCGATTCTGTTCCGTGAGAAAAAAGCCCGGAGCCATAGCATTGACGCGTATACGTGGGCTATACTCCTGCGCCATATGGACTGCCAGCCATTGCGTGAAGTTGGCAACCGCCGCCTTGGCAGCGCTATAACTTGTCACACGGGTTAGTGGCCGCAGGCCGCTCATAGAGGTGATATTGACGATACAGCCCTGGCCGCGATCAGCCATACCACGCCCAAAGACCTGGCAGGACTGGAACGTTCCCGTAAAATTCAAGCCAAAGACGCTGTTGACAGCCTGCATATCCAGATCAAAAAAGGGAAGTTCGGCCGAGGTCGTGGCCTGTGGATGATTACCACCTGCAGCATTAACCAGGATATCCACAGGACCAAACGTGTTAGTAACCTGCTCCAGAGCGCCCTCAAGGTCCGCTCGCTCGAGCACATCACAGGCGATACCGATAGCTTGATGACCACCTGCACGAATCGTCTCGGCTACTTCTGCCGAGGTCTCAACCCTGCGGCTGATAACCGCGACCTTCGCACCTGCTTGTGCCAAACTCTGGGACATAGAGCGCCCCAGTTGGCCGCTGCCGCCGGTAATTACCGCTGTTAAGCCGTGTATGTCAAAGAGTGTATGAGAGTTGATCATCTTATTCCACATACTGATTATTAGGATAGAGAAGGCAATACTCATTCCCTATCCCATAACATAGATTGTTTGTTACGCCTTCTTGTAAGTAGTATATTCCAGGGAGACCCGCTAAGACAAATGACGGGTCTCTAGTAAGAGTTGACCTGGCCAGATCAGATGTTTGCGCCAGAGGCAACCTCTTGAGATAGCCTTAACAATGTGGCATACTTTTTGCATCTAGAAATGTTAAGCTATAGTCAGCAACAAAGGAGTTGCGCGTATGCGCATCGGAGTTGGACTACCAAGTACTGTCCCTGGTGCCGGGGGGCAGCTTATAATTACATGGGCACGCCGTGCCGATGAAGGCCCTTTTTCCAGCCTGGGAGTGCTTGACCGGCTGGTCTACGATAGCTACGAACCATTAACGAGCCTTGCTGCAGCCGCGGCAGTTACACAGCGGGTGCTGCTGGCAACCACTATCGTCATCGGCCCATTACATAACGATACCAGGTTAGCCAAGGTAGCAGCCTCCATCGATGCCCTTTCCGGTGGTCGGCTAGTCCTGGGATTGGCTGTAGGGGCACGTAAAGATGATTATGATGCGGCAGGTATCGACTATCACTCACGTGGCAAGCGCCTCTCGGAACAGCTCGCCACCTTGCGCACGCTATGGGAGGAGGGTTCAATCAGCCCGCGAGCGGCTCGCCTCAGGGGGCCGGAACTACTTGTTGGCGGATTGAGCGATCAAGGTTTTGCGCGTGTAGCACGCTATGCGGATGGTTATGTCCATGGAGGTGGGCCGCCCAGGGCCTTTAGCCGTGCTGCCGATAAGGCTCGCGCCGCTTGGAGCGACGCAGGACGTCCAGGTAAGCCCCAACTCTGGGCTCAGGGCTATTTCGCGCTCGGCGATGATGCAGCAGAGGCTGGCTATCGCTACTTAAAGGACTACTATGCTTTCACCGGGCCTTTCGCCGAAAGAATCGCGGCTGGCCTTCTCACCAATCCCCAGGCTATAGCTCAATTCATACGTGGTTATGAAGAGGTGGGGTGCGATGAGTTAGTGCTCTTCCCCACAGTAGCGGATATTGCTCAGCTCGAGCAACTGACCACCATTCTTGATGGATTGGGCAGACGAGCCCCTGTAACAGATGCGCTGACAACACAGCGACAGTAGGAAGGAAGTCTGGATGAAGATCGTCATCCTCGGGGCGGGACCTGCTGGTCTCTACTGTGGGTTGCTCCTCAAAAAGGCCAATCCCTCGCACGATATTACCATCATTGAGCGCAACCCGGCAGATGTCACCTATGGCTGGGGGGTCGTTTTTTCTGATCGCACCCTGGCCTCATTTCAGCGTGCTGACTATAAGACATACGAGCAGATTACCGGTCATTTTGTCATCTGGGATGCCATCGACGTGCATTATCGCGATGAAACTATCCGCTGCGGTGGTCATGTGATCGCAAGCATCTCGCGTAAAGAACTCTTAAGCATCCTACAGAGGCGCTGCGCTGAGCTCGGTATTACGCTGACGTTTGGCTGCGAGGTAAACGACCCGGCGGAGCTTGGCGCATACGATCTGCTGATTGCCTCAGATGGACTCAACAGCGTGGTGCGCAAAACGTATGCATCTACTTTTAAGCCCGATATAGCATTAGGCAAAGCCAAATATATCTGGCTGGGCGCGCAAAAGGTACTGGATGCCTTCACATTTATCTTTCGCGAAAATGAACATGGCCTCTTCCAGGTCCACGCCTATCCTTTCAGCGGCACAACCAGCACTTTTATTGTAGAGTGCGATGAAACGTCATGGTTAAAGGCAGGACTGGACAAAGCCGATGAGCAAGCAAGTCTGGTCTATTGCCAGCAACTATTAGCCGCGGATCTAGGTGGTGCTACACTACTTTCAAATAATTCGAAGTGGATCAACTTTCCTACCCTCAAAACGAAAAGCTGGCACCATCAAAATATGGTCTTGCTCGGTGATGCTGCCCATACCGCCCACTTCTCCATTGGCTCGGGCACAAAACTCGCTATGGAAGATGCTATTGCCCTGGCGACTGCTCTTGAACAGCACCTGGACCTTGAAGATGCCCTCAATGCATACGAGTTAGAGCGCAAGCCTGTCGTTGAGATTTTCCAGCATGCCGCCCAGATAAGCCAGGTGTATTTCGAGACGATCAAACGCTACCTCGGCCTTGAGCCAATGCAGTTCACCTTCCAGTTACTGACGCGCAGCGGTAGAATTTCCTATGATGATCTGCGGCTGCGTGACACGCGCTTCGGCGATGCTGTTGATCGCTGGTATAACCAGAAATTTCGCCATGTTTCCAGTGTGATAGCACCACCTCCCCTGTTTGCGCCTTTAAAGCTGCGTTCGCTGACCCTATCTAATCGCATCGTCTTAGATCAAACAGCAGATAATCCAGTTGGCTCAATACAAGATGGTCTACCAGGCGCTGACTATACAAATCGGCTCATGACCCGCGCCTCGGCTGGCGCAGGCATGATTATGACTGAACCTACAGCCGTCTCGGCCGAGGGGCGTATTACACCTGCTGATCCTGGTATGTACGAAGCAGATCATGAGATAGCCTGGATGCATGTTGTAGAGTCGCTGCATAGCAAATCAAGTGCCAAAATCGGCATCCAGTTGAACCACGCGGGACGACGAGGCTCAACGCGCCCGCGTAGTGAGGGACTTGACAGACCACTGCGTCAAGGCAACTGGCCGCTGTTTTCAGCTTCACCTCTGCCCTATACTCCCCTGAGCCAGGTGCCAATAGAGATGGATCGGGCCGCTATGGATAAAGTCAAGGTAGAGTTTGTGCAGGCAACGCGGATGGCACAGGCAGCAGGTTTTGACCTGTTACAGCTCAATTTTGCCCATGGCTATCTACTGGCAAGCTTTCTCTCACCGCTGACGAACTTGCGTTGTGACGAGTATGGCGGCAAGCCAGAACAGCGTATTGCCTATCCTCTTGAGGTATTTGACGCCGTGCGCGCCGCGTGGCCCGATGATAAACCCCTCGCGGTCTCTATCTCGGCCACCGATTGCGTGAAGGGAGGCTTTGCTATTGAGGATGCAGTGATTGTTGCACGCATCCTCAAAGCTCATGGCTGTGATATGATAGAAGTACAGGCGGGTCAGACGACGCCTGAGGGCGAGCCTGCCTATGGGCGTGGTTTCCTGACAGCATTCAGCGAACAGCTACGCAACGAGGCAGGTATTGCCACGATGGTCGGTGGCTATCTCACCACCAGCAACGAGATCAACACTATTTTAGCCGCTGGTCGCGCTGACCTGTGTATTATGCATACATCACACCTGCATGAACAGGATGCCTCTATAGAGAGACCTCTTGAGGATATACCTGCTTATGTCACACCAGGCATTGCACAGCAGCAAGCACTCACAACATAAACAGAGTTAGTTGGGAACGCAGCTATGCGAACCTCAGTTTTTAAGAGAGGATAGCTATCTTATGACAAGCGGAAATACATTACCCCTCATGGGACGGAGAGCGGTAGTAACCGGAGCTGGCCGAGGCATTGGTCGCAGCATAGCTCTTGCTCTCGCCCAGGCTGGCGCAGATGTAGCGGTAGCCGCCCGCACAGCCAGCGATCTCGAGTCACTCGTCGTCGAAATCCAGGGGACTGGTAGCAAGAGCCTGGCAATCTCCTGCGATGTGACAGATGTGGAACAAGTACAGCATCTAGCCACAACAGCGCTTGAAGGTCTGGGGGGCATAGATATTTTGGTCAATAATGCTGGTAACGCTGGTAGCCACAAGTTTTTAAACCACCCTGATGATCTCTGGCAGCGCATGTTGTCGATAAACCTGACGAGTGTCTACTATGTTACTAAAGCCTTTGTACCGACGCTGATAGACCAGCGCAGTGGACGCATCATCAACATCGCCTCGATTGCTTCAAGAGTCGGTGGCAGCTATATTGCGGCATACACTGCCGCCAAACACGGTGTATTGGGACTGACCCGCGCCCTGGCCACCGAACTCCTACAGTACAATATTACAGTCAATGCTATTTGCCCGGGCTATGTCGACACACCAATGACTGATGCAAGCGTTAGCAATATCGTAGCTCGTACCGGCATGGCTGCCGCCAAAGCGCGCGAAACATTGGAAAAGACCAGTCCGCAACACCGGCTAATAGAGCCAGACGAAGTCGCGGCCATCGCCGTCTTCCTGGCACAGGATATCTGTAAGGGCATCACCGGCCAGGCCATCAATATAGATGGTGGCGGCGTGATGTCCTAAATCATATAGTGTAGGGACGCGATTTATCGCGTCCAAATACCTGCTCAAAAGAGGCTCAAAATGCACTATGATTTTCTCTACGAAGTGAACGAAGGCATTGCGACATTGACGTTCAACCGGCCCGAGGTGATGAATGCCCTGACCTTTGAGATTTACGCTCAACTGCGCGATCTCTTTGAAGCGTTGCTCTACGATGAGCAAGTACATGCAGTTGTGCTCACCGGAGTGGGTGATAATTTCTGCTCAGGCGGCGATGTGCACGAAATTATTGGCGAATTGCTCAAACGCGATATGAAAGGGCACCTTGAGTTCACACGTATGACAGGAGCGGTCGTACAAAATATGCGCCTGCTGGATAAGCCGATCATTGCCGCCCTCAATGGTATGACAGCTGGGGCCGGAGCGGTGCTTGCCCTGGCCTCGGACCTGCGCATTGCCTCTGAAAAGGCACGTTTTGCCTTCCTCTTCACGAAAGTCGGTTTGACGGGAGCGGATATGGGGGCCGGTTACCTCCTACCACGTATCGTCGGCATGGGACGAGCCTTCGAGTTGCTGCTGCTGGGCGATACCATCGATGCTACTGCGGCTGAACGCTATGGACTGGTCAATCGCGTGGTTAGCCATGACGACCTGCTAGCCAGCGCGCACAATTGGGCCAAGCGCTTAGCTCAGGGTCCGACCTTTGCTATTTCGATGACCAAACAGATGATCAACCGCGAGCTCAATATGGACCTTGTTGCGGCCATTGAGGCCGAAGCGCAGGCCCAGGCATTGCTACTGATGGGGGAGGATCATCGCCTCTTCTACGAGGCATTTAAGGCCAGAGAGAAGCCCAAATTTGTTGGAAAGTAGGCCTTGCATGAAAAAAACCATCATCAATCCGCCAACACTCGCCCGACCATCGGGTTTCAGTCACGGTATTATCGTGACAGGTGGACGCCTGCTTTTTCTAGCAGGTCAAACAGCCAGCGACGCGGAGGGTAGGATTGTCGCTCCAGGAGACCTGGTAGCCCAGTATGAACAGGTCCTGCGCAACCTCAAGGCGGTGGTCGAGGAAGCTGGCGGCAAGATGCAGGATATCGTGAAGATTACTATTTTTGTACGTGACAGGGACGACTATCGTGCTCATCTCAAGCCACTTGGCAGCGTACATAAAGCGTTCTTTGGCGCTTACTATCCAGCCACAGCCCTGTTCGAGATTTCGCGCTTCTTCCAGGACGAGGCATTGATTGAAATTGAAGGTCTGGCAGTACTGGATGCAGATGCGTAGGGAGAATTTGTGATGAACTTTGAACTGACAGGTGAACAACAACGCATCCAGGCCATAGCTCGCCAGTTCGCGGAACAAGAGGTAGCTCCGGTCGCCCGCGAGGCAGATGAAAAGGGTGTCTTTCCCCTCCACCTTGTCCGGCGCATGGGCGAGCTAGGTTTGCTGGCAGGGCCGGTCGAGACGCGCTATGGCGGTGGTGGCATGGATTATGTCAGCTATGCGCTTGTGTGCGAGGAGTTAGGGCGAGTCGACGCTGCCGTGCGAGGCTTCTTGACGGTGCATACCAGCCTGGTTTCGTTATGCATTCAGGATTGGGGGACAGAGGAACAGAAGCAGCGTTACCTGCCACGGCTGGCAACCGGTGAATGGATTGGCTGCTATGCTCTCACGGAGCCAAACGCCGGTTCTGATGCGGCCAGTATGGAGACGACCGCGCTGGAAGATGGCGATAGCTATATATTGAATGGTGAGAAAATCTGGATCACTAACGGCAGCAGCGCACATGTCGCTATCATCTTCGCCAGTAAGGACCTGGCCGCACGCCATAAAGGTATCTGCGCATTTGTGGTAGAAACGGATATACCCGGCTTCCAGCGTGAAGCCATGCAGGGGAAAGAACTGGGACACCGGGCCGCGGAGCATGTGCATATTACATTGCAGAATTGTCGAGTGCCAAAGAGCGCTCTCCTGGGCAGCGCGGGTGAAGGCTTTAAGGTCGCTATGTCCGCGCTCGATCGCGGTCGCCTGGGCGTCGCTGCGGGTGCGGTTGGCATAGCCCAGGCCTGCCTCGATGCTTGCATTGCTTATACCAGGCAGCGCCGCCAGTTTGGCCAGCGCATAGCAGGTTTCCAGATGATCCAGGCAACGCTGGCAGATATGGCTGCTGATGTAGAGGCAGCACGCTTGCTCGTCTACCGGGCCGCATGGGTCAAAGATCAGGGGCAAGCAGCCACGAAAGCTACTTCAATTGCCAAACTTTTCGCCACAGAGGCAGCAATGAAGGCAGCCTCAGAAGCGGTACTCTTACACGGCAATCGTGGCTATTCCAATCAATATCCTGTCGAACGCCACTATCGAGATATCAAGGGCTTACAAATTTACGAGGGAACCAGCCATATTCAGCGTGTCATCATAGCACGCGAACTAGTTGGTCGTGTTGACATCCTCCCCCGCTGAAAAGACGGGGGACTCCCACTCTCACGAGTGAGGTTTCCTGCTTCGTTGGAGATTTGCCTTCTACGGTTTGGATCCGTATTTGGTCTTACATTCGCCTCCACAGGCATGACTTTCCGCAAGCCCTGCGGTAGTTTCTCAGTCTTGGAGCCCTCAGTTGACATGGTTCTCGTCAACTGGCAAGAGAAAGAGAGGTGTACATGGTTAACACGTTAGTGTTTTTACCAAGGGAAACGGTTTACCCTCGAACCCTTAAAGCACTATTCCGTTTTCAATGTACGATATGCCTATTGTACTAGAAATGGGAACATATGTACAGTTTTTCTCTGCCTGCGGGCAGCGCACCTTCTATCCCCTGCTTCAAAGACAGGGATTTTACGGCGCGCTTCTATAAATATAAGGGCACATACCATTACTAAAACTCGTCTCATAGCCATGAGAGAAAGGTATGGTTTTATGGAACTATCTAATCCCGATTACTTGATAAAAGCCTTTGAGGAATATAGTGTAGGACGCACTATTTTCCTTGACAGGCTTGGTTGTCCAAACTCAAATCGTGATCCTTTAGCTGAGTTTAGTGAACGACTAGTTACTACATTGGTAGATGGTCATTTAGCTGATAGTCGTGTACAACCAGCATATGATGTAATCGGTCCCTCAGGGGAAAGGTTTCAGGTTAAGTACCTGGCTAACTCTGGTGACAGATGGGTTAATGAGCATGAGATTCATTTCAGCCCTAATGTAGACTTCTACGTACTCGTGTTTTTTGAAAACCTGCAACTCACAGCAGTACTCAAGTTTTCACAGATGGGTATAGAAGCTGTTTGCAAAGAACTTAACAAGCGCCATCCTAACCAGCACAGAACCCTTCAATTAACTCAGCGAAACTTCCGACATATTATGTCTAGTGCTGAGGCATTCCAGATACACGGAGTACATGTGTTATATCCTCAAAAGACAAGTGTTTTGTGAGGCTAGCTGTAGCAAATAATATTTATGGAGGAGGAGATTGTCATGGCTTATTCAGAGTATTGGAACCCTAAGAACGAGACCTTGCCGCGCGAGCAATTGCAGGCACTGCAACTAATCAAGCTGCGGCGTTTATGTGAGTGGGCATATGCAACCACTCCATTTCACCAGCGCAAGTTTGACGCGGCAGGCTTTAAACCAGAGCAGCTTAAAACGCTGGACGATCTGCGGCGTATTCCCTTTATGACCCGTGAAGAATGGATGGAATCATTGCTAGAAAAACCTATGTTTGGTGATATACTTGCCACCGATCCAAACAACGCCATCCGTTATCATCTTACTTCGGGTACGACCGGGCGCACGCCTATCCGCGTGTTGGATAGCATGAAGGACTGGGACTGGATTAACGAGATGTGGTGCTATGGACTGTGGGGCTTTGGCATTCGCCCTGAGGACAGCGTCTATTTTGCCTTCGGTTATGGGTCCTTCATTGGTTTCTGGGGCGCGCATTACGCATGTGAAAAGATTGGAGCGCTGGTCATTCCTGGCGGCGCACAAACCACCGAGGCCCGCATCAAGCAGATTATCGAGATGGGTGTTACCACTGTCTGCTCCACACCGACTTATGCCCTGCACCTCTGGCAGAAGGCCAGGGAGATAGGTATCGACCTGGCGAAAGAGAGCAAGGTTAACAAGGTTATCCTCTCGGGTGAGCCTGCCGGTTCGATACCGGCGGTAAAACAGCAGTTGGAGGAAGCCTGGGGCACAAAATGTGGCGATACCGCTGGCATGACCGAGGTGGGTACAATTATGATCTTTGAATGCTCCCACCAGCCGGGCGGCACGCATATCATCGAAGATCACTACATCGAAGAGGTGCTTAATCCAGCCAATGATGAGCCTGTCGGCTACGACGAGCTTGGCGAACGCGTTGTAACCTCCTTTGGGCGCGGCTTTATTCCCGTTCTGCGCTATCGTACCAAGGATATGGTTATGAAGGTACCGGCAAACACCTGCACCTGCGGGCGCACCTGGGATATCTATAGTGGTGGTATTCGCGGCCGCTGGGATGATATGAAGCTTATTCGCGGGACCAATGTTTATCCGCGTGCAGTCGAGGCGATTATCCGTGAGTATCCCGCCATCGATGAATTTCAAATCTATATCTGGCGTAGGGAAGATATGATCCAGGATGAGATTACAATCAAACTAGAGATCAAGCCTGGTCATGAGGGAGAGTGGGAGGAACTACAGCACAAGCTAGCTAAAGACCTATCGAACGCACACGAGGGCCTACGCTTCAATATTGAACGTATGGATTACGGAGTCCTACCACACTTTGAACTCAAAGCAAGACGCCTGGTAGATGACCGTCCGCGAGCGCAATACTAAAGATATAAGGGGAACGCTACACGATCCCTGGAAGAGGAGAGATACATACATGGCTACGATAGATACCGACCTGCTGGGTAATACCCTAACTGAGCAGGAACGCGCATTACTAAACGCGTATGAGGCCCTCAAAAAGTTGGCAGCCCAGGATGATCTGCCCCCTTGCGCCGCCCGCAATGTGCGCAAGGCATTGATGTCAATGTGGCAGGTGACAAACGACCTGGATCTCCAGTTTGAGCAATTGTATGATTTAGGGGTATAGAAGTTAGGCATGGGCTATAACAATCGGCTGTAGATCTTCGCCTGGATGAAACACAGCACACCACTGGCAGAACCAGTGGTGTGCTGTGTTTCATCCAGTGTTTTACTTTATAATGCTGAAGTGCAGTTTCATAAGCAGAATGCGCTCGACCGCCTGGTTGACACGAGCCATCGTCAATTTGCCTTGCTGAATGGCCTGTTTGAAAGCGCTAATGACACTGCCAACGAGTTGAGGAGTATAGGGGCCTTCGATCATATCGTTACCCGCGATAATCGACAATACAGAGGCCTGACCGAGCGACCACTGCGCGCTGATACCACCCATGTAAAGCCCGTCAGTTATGACCACACCATCATAGCCCAGCTGTTGGCGCAGGATGCCATTAATGGCACGTGGAGAAAGTTCGGCGGGCAGGTTAGGATCAATGGCGGGCATAAGCACATCCGTAGACATGATCATAGCAGGATGATTCTTTTGAATGATCAGTCGATAGGGAGCAAGATCTATCGCATTTAACTGCGACAGACTGCGATTGACGGTGGGCAGACCGGCGTGCGGGTCAGAGGTGATAGCACCCAGGCCCGGGAAATGCTTGAGACAACCGATAACACCGTTCGTTTGTAGGCCATCGAGAAATGCTCCCGCATAGGTAGCTACAGTCTGGGGAGTACGACCGAACATGCGCGACTCAAGCACTGGTGGGTCAACGCTGTGGACATCGACAACCGGGGCGAGGTCGGCATTTATGCCCAGGTCAAGCATCCATTTAGCTTGTTGCGAACCCTGTGCAAACGGTACCTGGGGATTACCGGTGGCGGCCATATCCGCAGCCGAGGGCAGGTAGCCATGAAACCTGTACAAGCGATTCACCAGGCCGCCTTCCTGGTCCGTAGCGATCAACAAGGGGATGTGTGCATCTTGCATCGCTTGCTGCGAAAGAGCATCGACCTGGCTAGTTACATCGTAGGGGGCCTCAAAGTTATGGTTGCTTTCTTGATACATAAAGCCACCGACAAACTGCTGTGAGATCATATATTGCAGGCCATCTTGATAGTTATGACCAAGATATTCTACTACAATCAGTTGGCCAAGTTTTTGATCAAGCGACATATTCGCCATGATGCTCTGAACTTTTGCCAGGTCATAGCGTGATATCGCCTCTGTGTTAATGCCATTGCTATCCAACTTTGGCGTTGCCGGAAATACCGTCGCGAGCGGGGTTGCCTGCTTAGTAGGCGTGGGAGAAACAGAGCTAGTACCTGCCCCAAGACCAGAGCAGCCTGAGAGCGCGAGAATCAGAAAGCACATCAACAGTGTAAAGCACATAGACGCAGTGTTGATATGTTGCCGACGTGATGATAATAGCTGCATATTCATAGCCCTTCCACGCATATAAAACTACAGGTAACGATTAACCAGGAACAGCCAGGCCACGTTATATAAGAAATGACGGCAGAATAACTTTAGAAGTAACTGTTGACGACTGAACTGTGAAATATTACCACTTCCAAGCGGGCTCTAGCTGGCTCTATTAGGAAAGAATACCCTCCCTGGTGGTATACTACTATATACATCAAGAAACAGAGGTAATGCAATCTCGTGGCCCAACTGGATGAAGTAGATCTCTCCGAACGCCTATTTTTGAAGGGATATCCTTTCAAAAAGTATGCCCCACGCGCTGATAACCCCGCTAGTATAGCTATGACGCCTTTAAAAAAGCCGCTGGCAGAGTGTACAGTCGCTTTAGTAACCACAGCGGGACTCAGCTTGCCTGATCAGCCACCTTTTGATGTCACCATAAAAATGGGAGATCCAACGTTCCGTGAATTTCCCAGCACAATCTCGCCTCAGGTGCTGGAGATGAACCAGCGTAGTTGGGCATTTGATAAAACAGGTATTCTGCGTGATCGCAACCTGGCGCTGCCGCTGGATCGCTTGCGCGAGATGCAAATGCGCGGAGAGATTGGAACAATTGCACTCCATCATTATAGCTTCATGGGATCGATTGCCGGTCCAAGGAAACTAATTAACGAGTATGCGCCGGAGGTTGCCCGTCGTTTGGCCGCTGATAAGGTCGATGTTGTGCTGTTAACTCCTGCCTGACCAATGTGCAATCAGTCCGTGGGGCTGATTCAGCGCGCCATCGAGTATGCTGGCATGTCAACGGTTTCAATTTCGTTGCTACGCGAGATTACAGAGAAGATTCAGCCTCCACGTGCGCTATTTGTTCCCTTTCCCCTGGGCTACCCACTTGGCAAAGCAAATAACCCCGAACTACAGGCGCGTGTCATGCGCGCGGCCTTCGCCTTACTTCCGCGTACCGACGTACCGGTGTTAGCGACTTTTAATGGGTAAGTCCTGATCCTCATTCACGAGCAAAAACCCTTAATTACATTAAGCAGTACCTGCGAGCTTTTCTCCAACTGATTAAGGTCGGCCCACTCTACCACCGCGTGTGCTCCTTCGCCGCCGGGACCAAAGATAACCGTGGGGATACCCGCTGCGGCAAGGAGCGCAGAGTCCATCCAGGCGAATGAGCAGGTAATATTGGGTAGTCGGCCTGGCAGGGATTGTGTTTCGCGCAAAACAGCCTGGACAATAGGTTCATCCACAGCAATCTCAAAAGCTTCGCGGACAAGCGTCGTCCTTACCGAGGCTCTGAAATCCGGATCGTCTGCGGCTAGCTCATCGCAGATATGTTTTAGTTCGGCTTCAACGCTCTGCCGGGTTTCGCCCGGAATAGTGCGGCGTTCTACACTCAGCATGCAGTGTTCTGGATAGCTGGAAAGTTCCTGTCCGCCTGTAATTAAGGAGGCATGGACAGAGCCGCTTTTCAGTAAAGGATGCGAAGGATGCGCCCGCAATGAGCGATCCAGCTTTTCCAGGCCAACCAGGACTTTCCCCATCTTGACGATAGCGTCTACACCAAGGTCGGGACGGGAGCCGTGGGCAGCGGTGCCCAACGTTTCCACATCTAACCAGACAAAGCCTTTATGAGCAACACAAATATCTAGCTCGGTAGGTTCGGTAACGATGGCGGCATCAGCATGCCAGCCTTTTACAATCGAGGCAGTGCCAATACTGGCATATTCCTCGTCTGCAACAGCCGTTAGAATCACGTCTCCCCGCAGGTCAAGCTTCTTAGCATGGGCCGCTGCCATCATGATCGCTGCAAGCCCGGCCTTCATATCATAGGCACCGCGCCCGTATAAGCGGTTATCCTTGACAATGGGCCGATGAGGATGTTCCATACCCGCGACGCCAACTGTGTCCATGTGTGCATTCAGCAAAAGCGAACGTCCACCTCCACTGCCGCGCACAATACCGACAACATTGGGTCGCCCTGGCTGCGGCTTGTCTATAGTGACTTCCAGCCCCGCATGGGTAAGCCAGTCTGCTACAAAACGAGCGATTTCACCTTCACCCGGACCATCCACAACTAAATCAGGATTGATAGAGTTAATCGCAACCAGTTGATGCAAAAGGGAGGTTATTTCATTCATAATTGTTCTTCTGCCCTTTAGTAGACGTTTTGTACATAGTCAATTTAGCGCTATAGGGAAAGATTACTGATGCTCCTGGCGAGCAATTAATTCTTGTGCGATATAGCTGGCAACACTGGTTGCAGTGCTGCCGGGACCAAAGCCCGCATCGTAGCCTAGTTCTTTAGCGAAAGCATGAGACAGGCGAGGGCCACCGACAATAAACAGGTAGCGATCACGCACTCCCTCTGCTTCAGCAAGTTCGATCAACTTTGTCAGATTATGAATATGTACATTCTTTTGCGTCACAACTTGTGAGACCAGGATGGCTTCGGCTTGCTCGCTGGCAGCCCGGCGTAAAAGAGCTTCGCAGGATACTTGCGCCCCCAGATTCAAAGCACGAAAGGCGGGAAAACGCTCCAGACCATAATTGCCAGCAAAACCCTTGGCATTAAAAATAGCATCGATACCCACAGTGTGAGCATCACTCTCAATAGCTGCACCGATAACAGTGACACGATGCCCAAGACGTTTTTCGATCAAATCATTGATGGCATAAAAATCTAGTTCGCCGTGAGCTAGCTCGTCAACACGTATCTGCTCAGGGTCAAGCGTATGGGAGCATGCGCCATAGATGACAAAGAAAGAGAAATTAGTGTCGGCACTTTCAGCATGAGCTACCAGCGGATTACTGATGCCCATGAGCATGGCATAACGGCGGGCCGCCTCACGCGCACGCGCATCAAGCGGCAAAGGTAGGGTAAAAGAAAGCTGTACAACGCCATCATTGGCGGTATCACCATAGGGACGAATCTGCATAACGACACACCTCGATTGAGAAGAATGCTATAAAATATGATCACAGTATAACATGCACATAGTTCGCCTGTTAAGATTATGCACAGGAAGGAACTTATCGACTTCTATTTACGTCATTGTAGGTATAACAGAACCATTCATCGCTATTCATAAAATAGCATTTTCCGGATTTCAAAAGGAGCGAGTCAATGCCGCATATACGCAAAAACTATGCCTGGCCGGCTTCATTATGCTGTGGTTTGTTATTGTTATGTCTACTCGTTGCAGCCTGTGGAGGAGCAAGTACATCAGCAGGAAGCGCAGTAACTAACGGAGCTCCCATGCCACAACCGCAGGCACATTCTTCCGATCAGCAGAAAAATTCCTCCACCGCTGTGGGACAACAGTACTTGATTAAGTCTCTCAATATCACGATGGAGGTAAAAGATACCCAGCGCGTGGCTTCGGATTTACAAGCATGGCTGAGCACAACCGATCCCCTTTCAACTGCAGATAGCATTAACTATCAACAGATTGGAGATAATCTCTACAACATATCCATGGTGTTTTCTGTCCAGGCAACGCTCTATCCACGCATAGAGAGCTACCTTAATAATTATCCCCAACTCCACAATGGCCGCCTGATAAGCACCAATAAAACGACCCAGGATGTGTCGAGCGACTATATCGATACACAGTCGCGGCTCAAGAATTTGCGAGGTGAGCAGGATCGCCTCCTGACACTCCTTAGCCATGCCCAGTTGTTAGGTGATATTCTTGCTATTGACCAGCGTCTCACAGATGTCGAGGGGCAAATTGAGCAGATCGAGGCTCATCTCAATCAATTGAACAGTCAGACATCTTTTTATACAATAACTGTCAATCTGCAGCCAGGTCAGGCAGCGGTCACACCACCTCCAGCCGCATGGAGTATTGGTCAGATATGGCAGAATGCAGTATCAGCGGTAGTTGCTTTTACCCAGGTGTTGGCAACATTACTTATATGGCTGCTAGTGTTCAGTGTCTACATTGTTCCACTGGCATTGATAGTGTGGTTTGTGCGGCGTTGGAGACGCCTGCGTTCTCAGCGCCTGGTACCACCAATTGTAAATCCACCTCCCTCACAAGTAGCTTCTTAAATAAATGAAAATGCGAATGTATATATACTGGCAGAGGGTTGTGGAGCCTCAGACCGCACAATCCCCCGCCCGCATTCCCACCGCACATACGTACTT
>JACZCU010076299.1_pt1 | contig 19132 bp, 17 predicted proteins | sample 8641851 | NCBI WGS metagenome assembly JACZCU01 (sample SAMN15324605, study PRJNA640507) | soil metagenome | isolation source: monocropping sugarcane control | place: China: Luxin town, Laibin City, Guangxi Province | collected 2019-07-25 | depth 10cm m | reverse complement strand
GCAGAGGTCTGCAAAACCTTTATTCGCCGGTTCGATTCCGGCCGTCGCCTCCAACATCTCCACTCCTCGCGACTTTTCGTTCGAATCCACGGTCGTGTCGCACGGCTGGTATCAGCTCGCGCCGTTCCGCTGGTCTCCCGAAGAGAAAACGTTGCGCCGCAAGGAAGTGATCGATGGTCATGTCGCCGATCTCGCGATCACGCATCGTGCGAGAACGTTGCACATCGATGGCGCGAATGATTCCGACGAATTGCGCAAACGCATGACGCGCATGTTCCAACTGCACGTCGATCTCTCCGAGTTTCACGAACTGGCGAAGGATTCGGAACGTCACGCGTGGGTCGTCGAATCGCGCTTCGGGCGATTGTTGTGTGGTGCGACGTTGTGGGAAGACGCGGTGAAGATCATCGCCACGACGAACACGATGTGGCGCCAGACGAAGCGCATGGTCGAGTTGCTCGTCGAGACGTGCGGACGCGATGGTGCGTTTCCTTCGCAGCAGGACGTGTTGCGTTTCTCGCCCGAAGAGCTGCAGGAAGTGTGTCGCCTCGGCTATCGCGCGAAGTCGATTCATCAACTCGCGTCGTTCGATCTCTCCACCGTTGGTGATCCGAGTCTCGACACTCCGTCATTGTTCAAGAGCTATCTCAAACTTCCGGGCATCGGTCCGTACGGGGCGGCGCATCTGCTGGCGATGGATGGTCGTCACGATTACATCGCGGTCGACACGGAGTTCCGCAGGCACGTGCGCGAGACGTATCACGGCGGACGCAAAGTCACGGACAAGGCGATGTTGCGCCGCTACGCGCGCTGGGGACGCTGGAAGTATCTCGGCTTCTGGTCTGAGCTGTGGAACAGTTGAGTGGAGCGGCGGGCTCTCAGCCCGCCGAGCGTTTTCTTTACCCGCGAGCTGAGAGCTCGCAGATCCACTAGCGCGGTGGCGACGCCTTTGCAGCCCCGGCGTCGCGAGAACGGACGGGCAAACAGTGTACTCCGGTCAGGCGGCGAGTGAAATATTGACCGGCAGCGCTCCCGTTTGCATAATCTGTTTTGCGCACGTAAAACTTAAGTTGCTTGTTTTTCAATAGTTTACGTGCATCTAATCGGAGAGCGCGTGGACGAAAAGATCAAGCAGCTCCTGCAGGACCTCGGCACGGCGATCAATGAGTCGATCTCCGGCTCCGAGGATGTCAACCGCCACATTCAACGCATTCGCGATGAGGGCTACGACCTCTACGTCGTCCTCGACGCAACGATTGGCCTCAACAAACAGGACGGCACGACCGAGGACGAAACCGCGGTGACGCCGGCCGAGCCGCCGCGCGAAGTGCAGTTCCGCATCAACGTCAATGATCTCGCGCTCCTTCGCGCGCTCGGCATCGACCCCACGCGCAAAGTTCGCGGCGCACGTCGCGTCGAGCCGTTAGCACCGACTTCGGAAGAACAGTGAGTCTCATCAACCTCTACGATTTGCCGCCCGCGGAGCTCGAACGCACGCTGGGCGCGATCGTGTCTCCGCCTTTCCGCGCGCGGCAGGTGGAGGAATGGATGCACGTGCGCGGAGTCGATTCGTTCGACGCCATGTCGAACATCCCGAAAGAAACGCGCGCAAAACTCGCGGAGCAATTCACGCTCGCGCAACCGGAAGTGCTCACGCGCACGGTGCCGGCGAGCGATGGCAGTCAGAAGTATTTGTTTCAATTGCAGGATGGTCAGCGCATCGAATCGGTCTACATGCCGATGGGTGATCGCACGAGCATCTGCCTTTCATCGCAAGCAGGATGCGCGGTCGGTTGCACGTTTTGCGTGACCGGATTTTTCGGCGCGGGACGCAATCTCACACCCGCGGAGATGCTCGGACAGTTCTTCGTGATTCAGCATGAAAAGCAGATTCCGGCCGAGCACATGAACGTCGTGTTCATGGGCATGGGCGAACCGCTTTTGAATTTCGACAATCTCATCGCAACGCTCGACGTGCTGTATCGCAGCATGTCGCCGCGGAGAATCACGGTATCGACGTCCGGCATCATCCCGGGCATTCACGACCTGGCGAAACTCGAGCGCCGGCCGAATCTCGCGATCTCGATCAATGCACCTGATCGCAAGCGGCGTGAAGAGATCATGCCGATCACGTCGAAGTATCCGCTCGAAGAGTTGATGGATGCGCTGCGCGCGTTTCCGCTCGAGAAGGGACGCGACGTCACGATCGAATACGTGCTGCTCGCGGGCTTCAATGATTCGTCCGCGGATGCCGTTGCGCTCGCGAAATTGATTCGCGGCATTCACGCGAAAGTGAATGCAATCCCATTCAATGAAGATGCGAATCTGCCGAAGTGGATGAAGCGTCCGAGCGATCGCGAGATCGATCGCTTCGTCGATACGCTCGTGCGCAATGGCGTTCGCGTGACGGTGCGACGCTCGAAAGGCCGCGACATCGCCGCGGCATGCGGTCAGTTGCGCGGAAAAGAAATCGCGAAGAGCCGCGCGACGCGCGAGCGTGCTAAGGCTTCGAGCCCTGCGCGTACAGCATCGGAATCCGAAACCGAAGCGGCTTCGGGCCGGCGTTGAGTTTCTCTTCGATCGTCTTCCAGACGTTTTCGTCGCTCGTCACCGCGAGCCAGCCGTCCTTGAAAAATCCGACGAGCGGATGACGCAGCATCGCGGTTCCATCGGCGAAGTGCAGATGGAATTCGCTCTCGACAACCTTGTCGAGTTTGAAGCCCGCATCCGTGATCAGCGCCTCGATCGTCGCGCGCGTGCCGCGATGCGCTTCCTGATGATTCACTGCATCGACGAGTTCCGGTGGAACACTCGCGCGGAAGACGTCGTAGAACGCGGCCATGTGTCCGGTGAGATTCGTCGTCACCGCGATGCGCGCGCCTTCGCGCGCGACGCGAAAGCATTCGCGCATCGCTTTCGGCGGATCGTCGAAGTTGTTGATGCCGAGGTTCGACGTGATGAGATCGAATGATTCATTCGCGAACATCGACATCTCGTGCGCATCGCCTTCGACGAGATCGACGTTTGTCAGACCGAACACATCGAGCTTGCGACGTGCGCGGCGAAGTCCCGCGGTCCACGGATCGAGTCCTGTGAAATGAGACGACGGGCCGTGCGCATGCGCGAGCTCGAACAACGGAAAGCCCGTGCCGCACGCGACGTCGAGACCTTTCGTGTTCACGCGCAATTCGAGATTGTCGAAGAGCAATGCGCCGAAACGCGAGCTCCAGAACGAAAGCTCGTCGTACGCGCCTTCGGCGAAATCAGGATGGCTTGCGATGCTCATGAAAGGCGGAAGCGCTCCAGTGGCGTGTGAATCGCGCCCTGCGGATTGAGCTGGCTGTGGAAGAGCGTGATCGTGTCGACGACGAATGGCGTTGATTCGTAATCGCGCAGTGATTTGCTGAACAATTCGATCGATGCGGGCGGCCAGCCTTCGCGCATGCGCATCAGCGTGAGATGCGCCTTGAAGTCGCTGCGATCGAGTTGCACGCCGTTGTGCGTGACGACTTCGCGAACGACGCGCGCGATCTCCGCGAATGGCTCGTCCGGCGTGATGCCGATCCAGCCGACGCGCGCGTGTCGCGGATTCGGAAAGAAGCCGCAGCCTTTGAGTTTTGCATCGAATTTCGAGAGTTTCGCGAGCTCGTTCGTGAGTTGCGGCGTGATCTTCGGCAGCAATTGCTCGGGCTGTTCGCCGAGGAATGCGAAGGTGAGGTGCTGAGACTCGGGACGCACCCACGACGCCTGCGGCAGACGCGAGCGAAAGCGCGAGACGCGGTCATTGAGATCGCGCAGAATCTCCGGCGGGAAGTGGGTTGCGATGAAGAGTCGCATTCGATCGGACGAGTGGCGGCATTATAAAACCGCCCTCAGTCCGCTTGTCCTGCGAGAAATCCCGGAGTGAAAATCGCCGCGATTTTGTCCTCCGACAAGAGGTTCTTCTCGCGCAGCAGATCGGGGATCCGTTTCCCGGTGCGCGCCGATTCCTTTGCGAGCTCCGCGGCGGCGGCGTACCCGATGATCGGATTCAACGCGGTCGCGAGCGACGGACTGCTGATGTAGTACGCCTCGCAACGCTCGCGATTCGCCGCGATCCCTCGAATGCATTTGTCGACATAGACCGGCAGGAAGTTCTTGAGGATCTCGATCGAGAACGTGATCTCGAACGCCATCAGCGGCATCATCACGTTGAGCTCGAGCTGACCTGCCTGCGATGCATATGCGATCGCGGTGTCGGCGCCGATGATGTGGAACAGCACCTGGTTCATGCATTCGAGAATCGACGGATTCACTTTGCCGGGCATGATCGACGAGCCGGGTTGCACCGCGGGCAGTGTGATTTCCGCGAGGCCGGTGAGCGGTCCGGAGGAGAGCAGACGCAGATCGTTCGTGATGCGTGTGAGCTCCAGTGCGAGATTGCGCAGCGCGGCGGAGACGGCGACGACGGGCAATTGCGATTGCATTGCTTCGCGAAGATCGGTCGTCGGTTGCAACTCGAGTTTCGTCGCCTCGCGCAAATGCTTCACAACCGCGAAGCGATATCCGTTCGGCGTGTTCAAGCCGGTGCCGGTCGCGGTGCCGCCGATGCCTAACGTCTGTAATTCGATTGCAGCATTCGCGAGCAGTTGTGTGCTGCGACGCATCGCCGCGGCGTAGGCCTTGAACTCTTGTCCTAACGTGACCGGCACTGCATCGGCGAGATGCGTGCGGCCGGACTTGATCACGTCGGCGAATTCATCGCCCTTCGCCTCGAGCGCATCGATCAGTCTTTGCAGTTCGGGGAAGAGTTGCTTTAGGAGCAGCAATGTCGCGATGCGAATGGCGGTCGGGAAAATGTCGTTCGTCGACTGCGCCATGTTGACGTGATCGTTGGGATGGATCGGCTTGTACTCGCCGAGTTGTCCGCCTAACGAAAGATTCGCAAGATTCGCGATCACCTCGTTGCAGTTCATGTTGAACGACGTGCCCGCGCCGGCTTGAAAGACATCGACGACGAAGTGGTGTCTGTGATTCTCAAACTCGCCGAGGATGCGATCGCAGGCGCTGACGATGGCATTCGCGCGCTCGTCATCCATCGCGCCTGACTCGCGATTCGCCAACGCCGCACTGCGCTTGAGCAGAATGAACGCGCGAACGAATGTCGGATGCTCGCGCAATCCGCTGATCGGATAGTTCTCGACCGCGCGCTGTGTTTGTGCGCCGTACAGCGCGTCATCGGGAACGTTAACTTCGCCGAGAGTGTCTTTTTCGACTCGCATTGCGTGACCTCTGTCGTGCAGAGGCTACGCCATCGCTACGCTTTCAGCGCCGCGAGTTTCTCGCGCGATTCTTCGAGCACCTGCTGATGCAGCGACTGGCCGTGTGCGTCCATCGTGACGATGGCCATGAAGTCTTCGACCCACAGGTGCCAGATCGCTTCGGGAGATCCGAGGTCCATCCAGTCGACGCCGTCGACGCGTTTGATCGATGCGGCGCAAACCTGCGCGGCACCGCCGATCGCGTGCAGGTAAACGGCTCCGTACTCTTTGCATGCGGCGAGCGTTTTCGCGCCCATGCCGCCTTTGCCGATGACGCCGCGGATTTTGTAGTCGCGAATCACTTCATGTTGATAGGGCTCTTCGCGCGAGGACGTTGTCGGGCCTGCGGCTTTGCAGACCCACTGATCGCCTTCCTTCACCATCACGGGACCGCAGTGATAAATGATCTGCCCTTCGAGATCGACCGGTGGTTTCACGCCTTCGTGAATGCGGTGATGCACGGCATCGCGGCCGGTGTAGAGGCGGCCGGTGATCGCCACGGTGTCGCCGACATGCAGCGAGCGGATCGTTGCTTCATCGATGGGAGTCGTGAGTTTGACGAGAGCCATTTTTTACCCTTCGGGGATTGAGAATTGAGGATCACTGCGGATCCTCAATCCTGCATCCTCAATCCTCAATCCGTTAGTACAGCCACTCCTGCACGCTGCCGTTGAGATCGAGTTCGACGCCGCGGCGGCGGAACGCCCAGCACATGTAGGCGATCGAAACGAAGAACGAAGCCGGCAGGCGATTGAGCTTGCCGATCTTGCACGCGAGCAGCGTGGTCTTGCCGCCGAAGCCCATCGGGCCGATGCCGGACTGATTCGCTTTTTCGACGATGCGCGCTTCGAGTGCCGCGAGCTCGGGATCGGAATTCTCGTCTTCCATCGTGCGCAGCAGTTGTTCTTTCGCGTGACCGTAGCCGGTGCCGCGATCGCCGCCGATGCAGACGCCGAGGATGCCGGGCCCGCAGCCCTGGCCTTGTGCCTGGAGGACGCAATCGAGAATCGCGTTTTCGACGCCTTTCAGATCGCGACCGCCGAGGTTCGGATGCGGGAGCGAGTACTGCGCGTTCATGTTCTCGCAGCCGCCGCCTTTGAGCATGAGCTTCACTTCGACATGCGGCTCGCGCCACTGATGAAAGTGAAAGACCGGTGAGCCGGGACCGGTGTTGTCGCCGGTGTTCTTGCCGGTGACGCTGTCGACGCTGTTCTGTCGCAGGTAGCCCTTCTTCGTTGCGGCGCGCACCGCTTCGGTGGCGATCTCTTCAAACTCGAGCTGGTCGTAGCCGACCGGCGTGTGCACGTAGAAAAGGATCGTGCCGGTGTCCTGGCAGAGCGGCAGCGAGTTCTCGCGCGCGAGGCCGATATTGCAGCCAATGACATCAAGCGCGACGTCGGCGTTCGAGCCTTTTTCTTCCTGCGTGCGCGCGTTCGTGACGGCGCTGACGACGTCCTGCGGCAACTGGGTGGACGTGCGGCGGATGAGCTCGAGAATCGATTCGAAAAGAGCGGACTGCGGCTGAACGGATTGAAGTGGTGCGGTGGCACTCATGCAGGCGGGTTCCTTCGGACGGGAGTCTATAACGAGGTGGTGGGTGGGAGGATTTCTACCAGTGAATCACGGTGAGACCATCGACGGAGTCGAAACCGCGATCGCTGGTAAGGAGAGGAAGGTTGTGCTGCAGGCAGAGCGCCGCTATCCAGAGGTCGTTGATCTTGGACGCTTTCGGAGGCGTGCCGCGATGCAGGCCTCGCAGTGAACCGTATTGATGCGCAGTAGAGAAGTCGGGCGCAACGATCTCGCGGCCATAGAGAAAATCCAAAATGCGTGTGAGATTGCTGTCGCGATTGCTCGACATGAATGCTCCCGCGAATAGTTCTCCGACGACAGGAAGGGGAATGACTGCATCGACCACAAACGGATGAGGCTCGATGAGCACAGGCCCACGTAGTGCCGCGATGATCGCGTTCGAGTCGAGCGCGATGCGGACCCTCATTTCTGTGTCGGAAACATTTCTTCGACGACAGCCGCGAGCTCATCGCCAGCCTCGCCTTTGAGCGATCCGACGAATTCGGTCCAATGCATGACTCTAGCACCCCGCGGCCGATCCTGCGGCAGAATCACGCGCAACTCGCTCGCACTCGCGACTCCTTCGAGCGGATCAAGCACCGTCACTGTTTTCGTGTCGGGGTCCCATTCACAGAGCACAAGCTTCCGCATACCCCACTGAACATACGCCCGGCCCCATTCCTTCGCAACCGGCGTACATCTCGCATCGTCGCTCGCACTTTTGTTCTATTCTTCGGCGTCGAAAGGGGGCGCACGAAACGAATTGACCACACAGGAGCTCATCGAGGCGCAACAGCAGCAGGAGAACGAGTGGACGGTCGAGGATGCGAGCTCGCTCTACATGACCGACCGTTGGGGCGCGGGGTATTTCGACGTGGCGGCCAATGGCGACATGACCGTGGCTCCGCTGCAATCGAAGGGAAGTACGGTGCCGATCATCGACGTGGTGCGCGAAGCGCAGACGATGAATCTGGCGACGCCGCTGCTCATCCGGTTTCAGGACCTGTTGCGCCATCGCGTCGAGACGCTCAATCGCGCGTTCGGCAAGGCCATCTCCGAGCACAACTACCGCGGCTCGTATCGCGGCGTGTTTCCGATCAAGGTCAATCAGCTTCGTGAAGTCGTCGAGGAGATTCTCGACGCGGGCCGTCCTTTTCATCACGGCATCGAAGTCGGATCGAAACCCGAGATCTTCGCGGGACTCGCGGTCCACACCGATCCCGAGTCAATCATCATCTGCAACGGCTACAAAGACCGCACGTACATCCGCATGGCGCTCACCGGCCGCAAGCTCGGCAAGAAGGTGATTCTCGTCGCGGAGAAGGTGAGTGAAGTCGCGCTCATCACGAAAATCGCCGCGGAGATGGGCGTCGAGCCGTGGATCGGATTGCGTGTGCGCCTGCTCTCAAAGGGCGCAGGCAAGTGGGCCACGTCCGGCGGCGAGCACGCGAAGTTCGGTCTTTCCACCGCCGAGATGCTCGAAGCGATGGAGATCATGAGCGAGGCGAACATGTCGTCCGCCTTCAAGCTCCTGCACTTCCATATCGGCTCGCAGATCCCCGACATTCTGACGATCAAGCGCGCGGTGCGCGAAGCGGCGATGTACTACGCGAAGCTGTACAAGAGCGGACACAAGCTCGAGTACGTCGACGTCGGCGGCGGTCTCGCGATCGACTATGACGGCTCGCGATCGACGTTCCATTCGTCAATGAACTACTCCGTCGAGGAGTATGCGAGCGACATCGTCTACAACATCATGGATGTGTGCGACGACGAGAAGGTCCCGCATCCGATCATCGTGTCGGAGTCGGGACGCGCAACGGTCGCGCATCACTCCGTGCTCGTCGTGCAGGCGTTCGGCGCGATCGAAAAGACGCCGCTGGAATCGCGCACGATTCAGGCGAAGGATCACAAGCTCGTGCGCGAGCTGATCGAAATCGACAATTCCCTCAGTGCGGATGGGATGCAGTCCGCATGGCACGATCTGCAGCAGATCAAGGAACAGGCGCAGACGATGTTCGAGCTCGGTCTGCTCGATCTCGATGTGAAAGCGCGCGTCGAGTCGTTGTACTGGGAGACGGCGGAGCGCATGCAGATGATCGTGCGCGGCATGGATCCGGAGGAAGTGCCTGAGGATCTGCGCAATCTCAACATCGAGCTCGCCGATCAGCACATCTGCAACTTCAGCGTGTTCCAGTCATTGCTCGATCACTGGGCGCTGGGACAGTTGTTCCCCATCGTTCCGATTCATCGTCTGAACGAACGTCCGCAGCTCGAGTCGACGCTCGTCGACATCACCTGCGATTCGGACGGCAAAGTGTCGAAGTACATCGATCTGAACGATGTGCGCGAGACACTCCCGCTCCACGAGATCCGTTCCGACGAGCCCTACTACCTCGGCATCTTTCTCACGGGTGCGTACCAGGACATCATGGGCGACATCCACAATCTCTTCGGCCGCGTGAACGAGGTGCATGTGTTCCTCGATCCGGATGAAGAATCCGGTTTCTACATCGAAGAAGAAATCCCTGGGCAGCCGATCGGCGAAGTGCTGGCGATGACGCAGTGGGACTGGCGCGATCTCGAGAAGCGGATGAAGCAGCAGATCGACATCGCGATCAAGCAGGACCGCGTGAAGCCGACCGAGGGGATGAGGCTGCTGCAGGATTACGAACGCGGGCTAAAGGACCAGACCTACCTCACGTTTGAGTAGTGACCTGACAGTCCACCATGTGTGTGTCGAACATCACCGCTCGTCGGAATCGTGCTCTGTAACGCTTCGTTACAGTGCGTGCTTACAACGAAACAGGAGAACAAACTCATGCGTAGATCTCTCGCGCTCAGCATCATCGTGCTCTGCCTCTCGGCGGCGAATGCCTTCGCCGGCGCAGAGGCTCGCCTGTCGGGAAAGGTCGTCGACGCGGCGACGGGTGAAGGCGTCAAAGACGCGGTCATCACGTACGAAGCAACCGAAATGAAGAAGATCAAACAGGAAGCCAAGGCCAAGCCGGACGGCTCCTACGCGATCTTCATCCTCGATGGAACGATCCGCTACAAATTCACCGTCGTGGCCCCGGGCTACAACCCGTACGAAGAGACGGTGAAGCTCCAGATCGGTGCGACGACCGAGAAGAAATTCTCGCTCGACAAGCTCGGCTCGGTATCGCAGAAGCAGGGCCAGGGCACGGTCGAGACGAAGACGATCATCGATCCGGGCGCGGTCGCGTACAACGAAGGCGCGGAGCTCGCGAACAAGGGCGATATCGCCGCCGCGCTGGTGAAGTTCGAGGACGCCGTGAAGGCGAATCCGGAGCTCACCGCGGCGTGGATCGCGCTGGCGAAGACGTCGTACAAGACGAAGGCGTATCCGCGCGCGATTGAGGCGGCGAACAAGGCGCTCGAGGTCGACGACGATCAGCCGGATCTGTACACGGTCCTCTATCACTCGTACATCGCGACCGGCGACAAGGCCAAGGCCGAGGAAGCCGAGAAGAAGATGCCGAAGAACGCGGGCGGGCTGTTCAATGAAGCAGCGCGTCTGATCAATGCAGGCAACGACAACGGCGCCGAAGCGCTGCTCAAGCAGGCCGTTGCGGCGGACGAAAAGTTCTCGCAGGCCTACTACGAGCTCGGCATGATCTACGTCCGCGGCGGCAAGAACGCCGACGCGAAAGTGGCTCTGCAGAAGTATCTCGAGTTGGAACCGAACGGCAAAGATGCCGCGACGGCCAAAGAGATGCTGAACTACGTGAAGTAAGATTCTGATCGGCGGGCGGATGGGCGGTGAGTCGCCTGTCCGCCCTTTTTGTATTTATGCGCAAATTGCTCGGAGCCGCTCTTCTTCTCGCCGCCGCATGCACGTCGTCGCGCGCGACCGCGCCGGTGACGTCGCCGGAGATCCGCATCGCGCAGACGACGGGGGTTCCCGCCGCCGCGCGTCACATCGCGGGACCGATCACCGTGCGTTACGGCGTGAGAATCGCCAATCGCGCGACCGAGCCGATCACGCTGAAGCAGATCTCCGTGCAGTCCGTCAGCTCCGGTGCGTACGACGTGCGGCCGCAATCGAAGCCGTTCAACGAAGTGATTGCGCCGAATACGTCCAAGACGGTGGAGATGTGGGTAAATGGCAACATCGCCGATCCCACCATCCTCGGCGCAAACGGGCCTGTCTCGCTGCGCCTGCTCGTGCACTTCGATTCACCGAAAGGTGAGTTCGATGAAGTGGTCGTGCAGCCGGTGAACGCGTTGGCAACCGGACAGGAACCGTAAGCGGCGCTACGCCAGTGCTGGTGCCGCCTCCGGTTCGTATGCGAGATTCGGCGCGAGCCAGCGCTCCACATCGCTGACGCTCATTCCTTTGCGTCGCGCGTAATCCTCAATCTGATCGCGACCGAGTTTGCCGACGGCGAAATACTTCGCCTGTGGATGCGCGAAGTAGAAGCCGCTCACCGATGCAGCGGGCGTCATCGCGCAGGACTCCGTCAGGCGAATGCCCGCGCGTTCCGCGCCTAACAATGCGAACAGCGTTTGTTTCTCCGTGTGATCGGGCGCCGCGGGATAGCCGGGCGCGGGACGAATGCCCGAATACTTTTCCGCGATCAGCTCATCGTTCGTGAGCTGTTCGTCTTTCGCGTACCACGACGTGCGCAGATCGCGATGCAGCTTCTCCGCGAGCGCCTCGGCGAGTCGATCGGCGAGCGCCTTGGTCATGATCGAGTTGTAGTCGTCGTGATCTTTCTGGAACTCGGCCACGAGCTCGTCGACGCCGAGACCCGCGGTCACCGCGAAGCCGCCGATGTAATCACCTGACGATGCGATGAAATCGGCGAGCGCGTAGTTCTCGCCGGTCGTCGTGACCTGCTGCTGTCGCAGCGTATGGATCGTTGCATTCGCGAGCACGATGTCGTCGCCGTCACGCTTCGCCGGCCAGATGCCGTACACCGCGCGCGCCTTGAGCAAACGTTTCTCGATGATCTCCGCGAGCAGCTTGCGCGCGTCGTCGTACAGCTCCTTCGCGCGCGGCTCTTCGAGAATCTGCGGATAGCGTCCACGCAGTTCCCACGTCGAGAAGAACGGCGTCCAGTCGATGAACGGCTCGATCGATTCGAGCGGAATGTCTTCGAGCACGCGCACGCCGGTGAATGGCGGCGGTGCGACGTTCGCGGGCGCGATCTTCGGTGCGCGCTGGCGGGCCTCGTCGATCGTCAACAACTTGACCTCACGCTTCTCCGCGGTGTCACGCAGCTTCGCGTACTCGGCGGCAACGTTCGACGTGAAGTCGGCGCTGCGATCGGAAAGCAGCGCGCTCACGACGCTCACCGCGCGCGAGGCATCGAGCACGTGCACGGTTGGCTTCGTGTATTTCGGCGCGATCCTCACCGCCGTGTGCAGCTTCGACGTGGTCGCGCCGCCGATGAGCAGCGGCACGCGGAAGTGGCGCCGCTCCATCTCGCGCGCGACGTGAACCATCTCATCGAGCGATGGGGTGATGAGACCGGAGAGGCCGATCGCATCGACTTTCTGTTCTTCGGCGACGTCGAGGATCTTGTCCGCCGGAACCATGACGCCGAGGTCGATGACCTCGTAGTTGTTGCAGCCGAGAACGACGCCGACGATGTTTTTCCCGATATCGTGCACGTCACCCTTCACCGTCGCCATGAGAATGCGGCCGCGCGAGGATGTATCGCCGCTCGCCGCTTTCTCCGCTTCCATGAACGGCAGCAGATATGCGACCGCCTTCTTCATCACGCGCGCGCTCTTCACGACCTGCGGCAGAAACATCTTGCCCGCGCCGAAGAGATTGCCGACGACGTTCATGCCGTCCATCAGCGGACCTTCGATGATCGACAGACCGGTCGGATACTTCTGCCGCGCCTCTTCGACGTCGGCGTCGATGTGATCGACGATGCCCTTCACGAGCGCGTGCGACAAACGTTCTTCGACGCTGCCATGGCGCCACGCTTCTTCTTCCTTCGTCGTGGTCGTCGATTTGCCCTTCACCGTTTCGGCGAATGCGACGAGGCGCTCGGTTGCATCAGGACGGCGATTGAGGAGCACGTCTTCGACGAGCTCGAGCAGATCTTTCGGAATCTCTTCGTAAATGCCGAGCTGTCCGGCGTTGACGATGCCCATCGTCAGGCCGGCGCGAATGGCGTGATAGAGAAACGCCGCGTGCATCGCTTCGCGCACGACGTTGTTGCCGCGGAACGAGAACGAAACGTTCGAGATGCCGCCGCTGGCATTCGTGAGCGGGAACGTCTCGCGCAACGTGCGCACCGCTTCAATGAATGCAGTCCCATACGAATTGTGCTCTTCGATTCCGGTGGCGACGGTGAGCACGTTCGGATCGAAGATGATGTCGGTCGGATTGAAGCCGACCTCGTCGACGAGGATGCGATACGCGCGCGAGGAGATTGCGACTTTGCGCTCGACCGAATCGGCCTGGCCTTGTTCGTCGAACGCCATCACGACCACCGCGGCGCCGTAGCGTTTGCAGAGTCGCGCGTGCTGCTTGAAAACTTCTTCGCCTTCTTTGAGCGAGATCGAGTTGACGACCGACTTGCCCTGCAGGCACTTCAGTCCCGCTTCGAGCACCGACCATTTCGACGAGTCGATCATGATCGGCACTTTGGCGATGTCGGGCTCCGACGCAATGAGGTTGAGGAACTCCGTCATCATGGCTTCGGAGTCGAGCAGACCTTCGTCCATGTTGACGTCGAGGATGTTCGCGCCGCCGTCGATCTGCTGCTTCGCGATGCGCAGTGCTTCGTCGAGATTGCCTTCTTTGATGAGCTTCGCGAATTTCGGCGAGCCGGTGACGTTCGTGCGCTCGCCGACCATGATGAAGTTCGATTCCGCGGTCACCGTGAGCGGCTCGAGTCCGCTCAATCGCAGGTGTGGTTCGATCGGCTGCGGTTTGCGCGGCGGCAGCGTCGCGACGATTTCGCTGATGCGCTTCACGTGATCGAAGCCGGTGCCGCAACAACCGCCGACGATGTTGAGCCAGCCGCTCTCCGCGAAATCGCGCAGCACCGTGGCCATCATGTCCGGCGTTTCATCGTAGCCGCCGAGAGCGTTCGGGAGACCGGCGTTGGGATAACAGGAGATGTAAATCGGCGCGAGCTTCGCGAGCTCTTCCACGTGCGCGCGCATCTCTTCCGCACCGAGGGCGCAGTTCACACCGACCGCGAGCAGCGGCGCGTGCGAGATCGAGTTCCAGCACGCTTCGACTGTTTGTCCGCTGAGCGTGCGGCCCGCGGCATCGGTGATGGTGATCGATGCGATGACCGGCAACGTGATGCCGGTGTCATCGAAGTATTTCTGAATCGCGAAGAGCGCGGCTTTGAGATTAAGCGTGTCGAACGTCGTCTCGGGCAGCAGGATGTCGACGCCGCCGTCGACGAGTCCTCGCACTTGTTCGTAGTACGCGTCGACGAGCTCATCGAACGTCACGCCGCGGAAGCCGGGACGATTCACATCGGGCGAAAGTGACGCGGTGCGATTCGTCGGTCCCATTGCGCCGGCGACGAAGCGCGGTTTGGCGGGCGTCGAGAAATCATCCGCGGCTTTGCGACAAATCTGCGCGCACGCTTTGTTGATCTCGTACACGTACGGCTGCAGGTCGTAATCGGCGAACGAGATTGCCTGCGCGTTGAACGTGTTGGTCTCGATGATGTCGGCGCCAGCCGCGAGGTACTTGCGATGAATCTCATCGAGCACTTCCGGCGCGGTCAGCGAAAGCACATCGCTCGCGCCTTTGAGATCGCGCGAATGATTTTTGAAGCGTTCGCCGCGGAACTTCGATTCGTCGAGACCATAGGTCTGAATCTGCGTGCCCATCGCGCCATCGAGGACGAGGATGCGCTGATCGAGAAGTGCCTTCAGTTCTGCGGTACGGTTCGGTTGTGCCATTCGTCGAGATCTCCGAAAAAACAAAAAGCCCCGCCATGGTTTGCGGGGCCGCGTCGGATAAACGAAGCGTGACGAACTGCCGGCGTCTTTAGCTTTTTTTATCCTGGTTGCAAGCGGCCCGCAAATCACTCCAGGTGCGGCGAGGGTACGCCTCGGTGTCGCGACCTGTCAATTCGGCGTGCCTTTCCGCGGCGTCATCCGTATCAAAAGCACGGAGGAAATTCGATGAGGATCATCGTCGCCATGCTCGTGGTGCTCGCATCGTGTCCGTTGTTCGCGCAGTACGGCCCGCCGGTGGATGATCTCGATGATGCAGCGCTGGCTCTGCGCGAGTTCGCACCACAGCTCGAGCGGCCGTTCAACGAGGCGCGCGATCAGGCGCAGGTCCTGAACGTGATCGCGAAGGCGACGAACCGGCTCGCGGGACTGAAGCCCGCGGAAGAGGTCGCGTTCGGATTGAAGATCATCGACGACTTTCTCGAGGTTCGTGAGCGGCAATCGAAGCCGCTGTCGCGCGAGAACCTGAATTCGCTGATGACTGTGCGCAAGGAGCTCGAACTACAGCAGCCGCCGTATTCGGTCGTGGCATTGCGCGAGCGGTTGCACCACGAATTCGTGCATCCGATGGAGCGCGAGGCGCTCGCGAACAAGGCGAAGGTCGAAACGTTGCTCTCGCTGTGGGAAGCGTTTCGTATTCGCAATGTCGAGATGTTCAATCGGGAGTTGATGACCGCGATTCGCGAGGTGGCGAAGGAGCAGTCCGTTCAGTAGCGAACGAGTGCAATATCATCGCGCGTCATGACCTCTGTGACCGAAACGCCCATCGCTCATACCGATCCGATCAACGCGCAGATCCTTGCGATATCCGAGGATCGCATTCAAGGGTTTGTGCGTGATCCGTTTGGTGAGATCGCGAAGCTTGCGAATCTCGATGCGGAGCTGGTGATGGAGCGCGTGCGCGCGATGCTGCGCGGCGGCACGATTCGCCGCGTGCGGCAGACGCTCATGGCGACGAATCTCGCCGAGGGCGCGCTCGTGGCGTGGCAGTTTCCGTCGGACAAGCTCGACGCCGCGTTCGACTTCATGTTCAAAGAAGATCCGTTCTCCGGCCACGTCGTCATTCGTTCGACCGATGCCGCGACGCAGGGATCGAACTATCGGCTCTGGACGACCGTGAAAGTGCCGCAGGGCTTTTCGATCGAGAAGCACTGCGCGTTGCTCGCATCACTCACCGGCGCGGAACATTTTCGCGTCATGCCCGCGAATCGCATCTTCGCGTTAGGCGTCGGTCACGTGCGGCGCAAAGGCATGGAGCCGGGATCGAAGTCGGACGAGCTCGCGGACGTGAAGGACACGGCGAAGGTCGAGCTGACGGATCTCGAGTGGCAGGTGCTCACGGCGTTGAAGCGCGAGCTCGAGCCGGAAGAAGTGTCGCGCGACTTGTGGGTGAAGCGTGCGGCCGAAGCAGGCGTGCCGCTCGAGACGTTTTATGAAGTCGCCGAAAGGTTGAATGCGCGACGCGTGATCGGACGCTTCTCGACGTTCCTCGAGCACGTGAAGCCGCTCGCCACCGGCGAGCGCGTCACGCGTTTCAACGCGCTGTTTCACTGGGCGGTGCCGCATGGACGCGAGATCGAAGCAGGTCGCGAAGTCGGCCGCTTCCACATCCTCACGCATTGTTACTGGCGCGAAGGCGGCGCGGAGTTCAAGCACGTGAACATCATGGCCGTCGCGCACGGCACGGAGAAAGACACCGTGCTCGCGCACAAGCGTGCGATCGACGAGCATCTCGCGAGCATCGGGATTCCGGTGACGTACACGAATGTGTTCTGGGGCGGCCGCAGCGAGATCAAGCCGAGCGAAATCTCACCGTTCGCGTATCGCGAGTGGTGTGAGTCGCGCGGCGTCGATGCGGAACAGATGCGCGAGCAGTGACTTCGCTGCGCCTCTGCTCGTCAGAGGTGCATGCGAAACACTGCCGTCGTTCTGTGGATCCTGACGTCCGTCTTTGCGTTTGCGCAACCCGCGCCGGTGCGTCGTGTCGCGAGTCAGAGCGCGAATGCGATGAATGCCGAGGCCGCGGTGCGCGAGGCGGCGCGCATGTTTGGTGAGCAGAAGAAGAGCATCGATCGCGATCTGCAGACGCTCGCGAGTCTGCGCGCCGCAAGCGTGGCGCTCACCGACCCGATGCAGCCGTCGGTGTCGCTGGAGAAGGCGCTCGATGCCACGTCGAAAGCGGAATCGCTGACAACATCATTCGTGGTGAAGCAGGGCATCATTCGCGCGCGTCAGGCGATGGAGAACGCGAATCGCAGTCCCGGCAGCGCGGATTTCGAACGTCTGCGTGCGATTCTGCAATCGGAAGCGATCGCGCCCGCGACGCGTGTGGCCACGGCGCATGGCCTGCAACTACACGAGCAGATGACGGAGTGGCTGGCCGTGCAGGAGCTGATCAACGCGCATCTTCGCCAGGTCGCGGACACCACGGCGGAAGCGTTGCGCGCCGCGCAGTAGGTGGAGCGGCGGGCTCTCAGCCCGCCGTGTCTTGATGATTCGCCGGGCTGAGCGCCCTCCGCTCCATTACGACGCGGCGCTGAACTCGACGCCCGGGTTTTCTTTCTGCGCGTACTCGAGCTCCCATTCGGAGGTGAAGAGCACGACCGCGCGTTCATTGCGATCCGTGGCCACACGCGCACGCGACGGCAGCGTCATGCGCGCGACTTCATCGACATCGCGATCGACCCAGCGCGCGAGCTTGTACGGCAGATTCGTGAGCGTCGTCTCGACGTTGTATTCGGTCTCGAGTCGTGACGCGAGCACATCGAACTGCAGCTCGCCAACGACCGCGAGAATCGGCTCGCTGCGCAATCCGTCGTGAACGACGAAGACCTGCATCGCGCCTTCTTCCTCGAGTTGCTCGAGTCCTTTTTGAAACTGCTTCTGCCGCGTGACCTGCTTCGCGCGCAATGTCGCGAAGTGCTCGGGTGCGAAGCGCGGGATGCGATCGAACTCGATCGGATCGGCGGAAGAAACGGCGTCGCCGATTTGAAAGAGACCGGGATTGACGAAGCCGATGACGTCGCCGGGGTACGCGCGATCGATCGTCTCGCGCTCCTGCGCGAACAGGCGATGCGGACGCGTCATGCGCACTTCGCGTTTGAGGCGCGCGTGATGCACGCTCATGTCCTTCTCGAACACACCGGACGTGATGCGCATGAACGCGAGGCGATCGCGATGACGCTTGTCCATGTTCGCCTGAATCTTGAACACGAAACCGGTGAAGGTCGGATCGAATGGCGAGAGCTCGAAGTCTTCGCCTTTCGCTTTCGCGTGACGCGGTGATGGCGGCGGCGCGAACTCGATCACGGCGCGCAGGAAGGGCTCGACGCCGAAGTTGTTCACGGCGCTGCCGTAGAAGACCGGAATCACGCGGCCGTATTCGAACTGCTTGCGATCGAATGCCGCGCCCGCACCTTCGAGCAGTTCCGCGGCATCGCGCAGATCGCGCCACGCGTTCGGGCCGATCGCGTCTTCGAGATTCGGATCGTCGAGACCGCTGACGGTCATCGGCGCAACGGACGCGCCGTGTTTCGTGCGCTCGAATCGCAACACTTGCTGATGGCGCAGATCGAAGACGCCCTGGAATGTCGGGCCGTCGCCGATCGGCCAGTTCATCGGCACGGCTGAGACTTTGAGCTCGCGCTCGATCTCGCTGAGCAGCTCGAACGGATCTTTCGCGGGCTGATCGAGTTTGTTGACGAAGCAGAGGATCGGGATATGGCGCATGCGGCAGACTTCGAAGAGCTTGCGGGTCTGCGGCTCGATGCCTTTCGCGCCGTCGAGCACCATGACGGCGCTGTCGGTCGCAGCGAGCGTGCGGTACGTGTCCTCGGAGAAGTCCTGGTGGCCGGGCGTGTCAAGCAGGTTCAGGACGGAGCCTTCGTACTCGAACTGCAGGACGGTGGAGGTGATCGAGATGCCGCGCGTCTGCTCGATGGCCATCCAGTCCGACGTGGTGTGGCGCTGCTGTTTGCGCGCGCGCACGGAGCCGGCCTCTTCGATCGCGCCGCCGTAGAGGAGGAGCTTCTCGGTGAGGGTCGTTTTGCCCGCGTCGGGATGCGAGATGATCGCGAACGTCCGGCGCCGGGCTACTTCGCGCGGGAGCTCGTCCTGAAGATCGACGGCTGCTGTCATGCGGCGAGAGGAACAGCGAAGAGAGCGGGCATCATCCCGAGGGGGACGTTAAGTGCTGGCGATTAGCGTGTTTCGCGAGTACGAGTGATGAGAGATGAGAGATGAGCGATGAGTGATGAGTGATGAGTGATGAGTGATGAGTGATGAGTGAT
>JACZCU010171369.1_pt1 | contig 19134 bp, 19 predicted proteins | sample 8641851 | NCBI WGS metagenome assembly JACZCU01 (sample SAMN15324605, study PRJNA640507) | soil metagenome | isolation source: monocropping sugarcane control | place: China: Luxin town, Laibin City, Guangxi Province | collected 2019-07-25 | depth 10cm m | reverse complement strand
GCCGCGCGCGGGACCCATGCCGAAGTGGATGAAGTTGTCCCAGTAGAACGACGTGAGGAGATACGTGGTGGGTACGCCGAGCTCGCGGAACGCCGCATCCGCTTCGCCCTTGGCGTCGAAATGCGGCACTTTGTAGTGCTCCATCAACGTCGGCATCCGGTCGTCGCTCAGCGGGATCCAGTTCCGCGTGTCTTCGAGGGTCGACCAGACGACGTGCCGCACCTCGGCGTCATGCGCCGCCCGGGCCATGTTGTGCGCGTGCTGCAGCTCCTTCACCGGAGAGAAGTGCGCCCAGTAGAACGTGACGCAGTACGCGCCGTACGCGCCGTCGAACGCGCGCCGCAGGCTGTCCGCGTCTTCGACGTCCGCCTGCACGACCTCGGCGCCCGCCGCCGCGAGCTCCTTCGCCTTCTCGGAATCGGGGTTGTGCGTGATCGCGCGCGCCGCGAACCCGCCGTTCGGGTCGGCAAGGATCGCGCGCACCAGGCCGCCGCCCTGCGAACCGGTGGCACCAACGACTGCAATGACTTTCTTTTCGCTCATGATCGGGTAACTATACGGCGGATGCTGGTCACGGTCGCTCTTTTCGAGCTGCACATCGAGTTCGCTCAGAGCCTGAAGGAGAAGCGGATGGTGGTGAAGTCGCTCATCGCGAAGCTCCGCCACCGCTTCGAGATCTCGGCGAACGAGGTGGCGCTGCACGACGTCCACCAGCGCGCGCGCATCGCCGTTTCGCTCGTGACGCTCGATCACGCCACGAGCGACGCCGTGCTCGATAGAATCCGCACGTTCGTCGAGACCAACACCGACGCCACGATGACCGGCTGGACGAGCGAGCTGCTCGACTTCGACGAGATGGCGGACCTGACATGAAGAAGACGCGCAGGACTTCGCGGGTGGGAGAGATGGTGCGGGACGCGCTCGTGGAGGTGCTCCGCCACGATCTGAAGAACGTCGACATCGGTTTCGCGTCGATTACCGGTGTCGACGTCAGTCCCGACCTTCACTTGGCGCGCGTATACGTGAGCGGGTTGAACGAGGAGCAGACGCGTGATGCCGTGGAGCAGTTGCAGCATGCCCGCGGGGCGGCACGCCGGTTCCTCGGCCAGCGCATCCGCCTCCGCTACACGCCGGAGCTCGATTTCAAGTACGACGATACGGCGATGCGGGCCAGCCGCATCGAGTCGATTCTTCAGGATGTTGCGGAATCGGAACCGGACGACGAAGAACAAGAGACCTGATGCCCCGTCATCCTGAGGCGGCGTAGCGCGCCGAAGGATCTCAAACTTCGCGGCATGAGCTACTCGCCGCGCATTTGGAGATCCTTCGCCGTCTTCGCGGCTCAGGATGACGGAAGCTGACGGACGAAGACCGTCTTGCGGAGGTACGCGAGTTCGGCGATCGACTCTTCGATGTCGGACAGCGCGCGATGGAGCTCCTGCTTCTTCGGCGGCTGGAACTCCTTCCCGTACCACTCGGATGCGAGCAGCTTGATCGAACTGACGTCGACGACTTTGTAGTGGAGAAAGTCGTGCAGCTCCGGCATGTACTTCGCCAGGAACCGCTTGTCCTGGCCGATCGAGTTGCCACAGAGGGGAGCGGTCCGCTTGTAGCAGTGGCGGCGGATGAAGGTCAGGGTCTTCTTCTCCGCTTCGGCGACCGTGACGCCCTGCGTCCGCACGCGGTCGAGCAAACCGCTCTTCTTGTGCGTCCGCCGGTTCCAGGCGTCCATCCCCGCCAGCCGCGCCTCGCTGGTGCGGATCGCGAACACGGGTCCGTGCTCGATGATGTTCAGGTCATAGTCGGTGATGATCGTCGCGATCTCGAGCAGGGTGTCGACGGACGGCTCGAGCCCGGTCATCTCGCAGTCGATCCACACCATCCGTTTCTTGCTTCGTTTCGGCATGCGCGAATGTTACTCAGTGGAAGGTCGTGCCGACCATGTTCGCGCCGCAGATCCCGCCGATCAGGCCGATGATGCAGCCGCCGCAGAGGAGCCCCGCGGCGAATCCCGGCACGGAGCGGCGTGCGAGCAGCGCGATGATGATCAGCAGCGCTCCGGCGGCACCACCAAGCAGAAATCCGAAGAACGGGTTGTGCAGTCCCATCGACATCGCGCCGAGGATGAAACTCCCGATCCCGCCGGCAAAGAGCGCGAGGATCAGACCGAGGATGAAACCGCCCCAGTTGAACGTAGTGGTGGTCGCCGGAGTCTGCGGAGGTGTTTGCGGTACTTCAGTCATCGTGCTGCCCACTCCTTCAGAGGCGCGAGACGCGTCGTTTCGAGGTCATCCCGGTAGAACAGGTTGAACGTGTCGAACGGAATGAGTCGCCCGTCCGGATGAACGATGTGAATGCAGCTCTTCTTGACCGACCGGAGATCGAACGACTGCGCGTCGATGAACTCGACGATCAGGAGACGGAAGACGTTCGCGTAGCCGACGTCGCCCTTCGCGCGCGGCAGGCAGCAAAGAAGGTCCTTCAGCTTCTCCGGCTGCTCCTCCGACCCGAGGGCCGTCGAGAAGAGGTTGAGGAACGCTTTGCGCGTCGCCGGGTCCTGCTCGAAGATGATCGTGTTGCGGCTGCCGTTGATCAGCGCGTCGCGGCCGACCATCGACGTGAGCGGGATGACCGACCCTTCGCCGTCCTTGAACGCGTACCCCATGCAGAGGGAGTCGGGATGGCACGGCACCGGCACGAGGTCCTCGGCCGCAAATACCGTCGACTGCTCCAGCACCTTCCGCCGCACCTCCGAGAGCGTCAGACGGTTTGTCGCGTCGGTGTAGCCGTCGAGCCGTCCGGCAACCTGCACCGGCTGCAGCGTCACGCCGCGCACGCACGGCTGCTTCAGCGCGAAGTCGAGGATCTCGCCGATCTCGCCGTCGTTGACGCCGCGCTGCAGCGTCACGACCAGGGTCGTCGAGATGTCGAGCGCGTTCAGCCGTTCCAGCGCCTGCATCCGGACCTCGCGCAGATCGCCGCCGCGGATCGTCTTCAGCGGCTGTGACCGCAGCGAGTCGAACTGCAGGTAGATCTCGAAGGCCGGCTTGTACGACGCGAGCCGCTCCGCGAACGCCGGCTCACGGGCGATGCGCACGCCGTTGGTGTTTACCATCAGGTGCCGGATGGGACGGCGTTTTGCGGCGTCGAGGATCGCGAAGAAGTCGGGATGGATCGTCGGCTCACCGCCGGAGATCTGCTCGACGTCCGGCTCTCCCTCGTTTGCCACCACCGCATCCAGCATTGATTCGACGACGGCGAGCGGCCGGTGTTGCTGACGTTCCGGTCCACTTCCGGCGTAGCAGATCGGGCAACGGAGATTGCAGGCGTCGGTGATCTCGATGAGAGAGAGGCAACTGTGCTGCTCGTGATCGGGGCAGAGGCCGCAGTCGTACGGACAGCCGTAGTGGATCGGCGTGTTGCGCCGCAGCGGCATCTCCGGCGGCTTGATGTAGACCTCGCGGCACTGCCGGTAGTAGTCGACGTCGTCGGAGATGAGCACTCGCTCCGACCCGTGGTCGCGGCAATGCTTCAGCATCCAGACGCGGCCGTCCTGGAAGACGATCTTGCCGTCAGTCTTGCGGAAGCACGTCGGGCAAATCGACACGACGGCGTCGTAGTAGAGGTACGGCCGCACTGCGCTCGTCATTGGAGAAGACGAGAGCATAGTAGATCAGTCCGGCGATGCACGCCCACTGGATCGTGGTCAGGTGCAGGAAGGCCGGCGGCGGATCGGGTTTCAGAAAATCGACAAAGAGGCGGAACGCAAAGTACGCCGCGAGGAAGGCCGCGAACGCGTCGCCGCTGTGTTTCGACCGCCGCCGCAGCCACTCGGTGATGGGGATCAGCAGGAGCAGAAACGCAATCTCGTACAGCGCGACGGGGTGGCGCTTGACGGGATCGCCCATCGCGATCCCCCACGGCAGCGTCGTCGGGTTCCCCTCCGTGTGGTCGATCGGACCGGCGAGGAAGCAGCCGATGCGGCCGATGGACATCGCCGCGATCAGCGGTAGCACGAAGAGATCGCCCGTGGAACGTTTGACGCCGAGGATCCACTTCGCGAGCTCGACGCCGATGAGGCCCCCGGCGAGACCGCCGACGATGGTTTTGCCCTCGAATCCGACCAGGAGCCGGCTTCCGATCAGCGCTCCCGCTGCCGCTGCCGCGAAAACCGCCGCGCGCGTCTGGTCCGGGACCGCGTCGCCGCGACTGCGTCGGACGGCGATGTACGTGCAGACGCCGGCAATGTAGCCGAGGACCTCGAAGAGCCGGTGAATCACGCGATCAGAATAGCCCGTTTACAATCGCTCCATTGACGGCGATCCTCGGTATCTCCGCGTACTACCACGACAGTGCGGCTGCACTCGTCGTCGACGGTGACATCGTCGCGGCGGCACAGGAGGAGCGCTTCACGCGCGTCAAGCACGACCAGCGCTTCCCGACTGCCGCGGTTCGCTACTGCCTCGCTGAAGCGGGCATCGCTGCGAGCGATCTCGATTACGTCGTCTTCTACGAGAAGCCGCTGCAGAAATTCGACCGGCTGCTCGAAACGTACCTCGCATTTGCTCCACGCGGGCTGCGGAGCTTCAGCCGCGCCCTCCCTCTCTGGCTGAAGACGAAGCTGCACATCCCGCGGCTGCTCCGCAGGGACCTCGGCATCTCGAACAACGTTCCGATTGCGTTCGTCGATCATCACGAGAGCCACGCCGCGAGCGCGTTTTTTCCGAGTCCCTTTCGCGACGCCGCGATCGTCACGCTCGACGGCGTCGGCGAGTGGACGACGGCGAGCATCGGCCGCGGAGACGGCAACCGGATCGAGTTGCTCTCACGCATTCGTTTTCCGCACTCCCTCGGCCTCTTGTACTCCGCGTTCACTTATTACTGCGGCTTCAAGGTGAACAGCGGGGAGTACAAACTGATGGGACTCGCGCCGTATGGGAAGCCCCTGTACGCCGGCACCATCCGAAAGCACCTCATCGACCTGAAGGACGACGGGAGCTTCCGCATGGACATGTCGTACTTCGACTATCCGGCGGGCTTGCGCATGACGTCGTCGAAGTTCCACGAGCTGTTCGGCGGTCCACCGCGCGATCCCGAGTCGCCGATTCTGCAGCGTCACATGGACCTGGCGGCGAGCATTCAGGTGGTGACCGAACAGGCGATGGCGAAGATCGCTGCGCGAGCGCATGAGCTCACGGGAAGCCGCAACCTCGTACTTGCCGGCGGCGTGGCGCTGAATTGCGTCGCGAATGGGAAGGTGTTTCGCGAAGGACCTTTCACGAACCTCTGGGTTCAGCCGGCCGCGGGCGACGCGGGGGGCGCTCTCGGCGCGGCGTTGTTCGTGTGGCATCAGCTGCTCGGTCACGCGCGCACGCCGTCGCCGCGCGACGCTCAGCAGGGGAGTTTTCTCGGCCCGCGGACGACGAACGCGGAGGTCGCCGCGCTGTTCGACCGCGAAGGTGTTCCCGCGGAACGCATCGACGACGACGGCGAAATGATGGAACGAGTGGTCGACCAGCTCACGAAAGAGAACATCGTCGGGTGGTTCCAGGGGCGGATGGAGTTCGGCCCGCGCGCACTCGGCGGCCGCAGCATTCTGGGCGATCCGCGCTCCCCGCGCATGCAAGCCGCGATGAATCTGAAGGTGAAGTTCCGCGAGAGCTTCCGCCCCTTCGCGCCGGCCGTCCTGCGCGAGCATGTGCACGAGTGGTTCGACGTTCCCGCTGGATACGAGAGTCCGTACATGCTCCTCGTCGCGGACGTCCTCGAGAGCCGTCGAACGACGTTGACGGAGGAAGAGCGCGAGTTGATGGAGCGCGATCCCGACCTGCGGCGACGGGTGAACGTCGCGCGGTCGGTGATTCCGGCGGTGACGCACGTCGACTACAGCGCGCGATTGCAGACGGTGGACCGCGACCGCAATCCGCGCTTCCACGCCCTGCTCCGGACGTTTTACGAGCACACCGGTTGTCCCGTTCTCGTCAATACCAGCTTCAACGTCCGCGGCGAGCCGATCGTCTGCACGCCGGCCGACGCCTTGCGCTGCTTCCTGGCCACCGAGATCGACGTGCTGGTCATCGAGAACTTCATGGTCCGTAAGGAAGCCGCCCGGCCGTTGAGCGCCGAAGACCGCCGTGCGCACCTCGCGAGGTTCGAGCTCGACTGATGAACTGGACGGACATCGACTTCCACCCGGATCGCCGGAAGCTTCGCCAGTTTGCGGCGTTGCTCACTTCGATCACGGTGCTGCTCGCGCTCGTCAATCGGTTGTGGGCGATCGTCGCCGTTTACGGAGCACTTTCGCTGGCCGTGCCGCCGCTCGCGTACCCCGTATACGCCGTTCTCACCGTCGCGACCTTTCCGATCGGCTGGGTCGTTTCGCGTGTCCTGCTCGCGATTCTCTTTTACGTCGTGATGACGCCGATCGCACTCGTGCAGCGGTTGTTCGGACGGGACGTCTTGCGCATTCGGCGATCGGACGCAGAGTCGTACTGGGAAAAGGTGGAAGGCGAGGGCGATCCCGCCTCGTACCTTCGCCAGTTCTAGAACAGCGAGTAGATGAACGGAGCGGCTGCGCTGCTGGAGAGAACGGCGGCAATCGCGAGAAGCAGCGAGGCCACCAGCACCGGGACGAGCCACCATTTCCTGGTGTGTTTCAGGAAACGGACGATCTCGCGAAGCGCACCTTCCGGCCGCGCCTCCGCCGCGGCTTCCCGGAAAGTTCTCCCAGCCGATGTCACGCGGCTAGTTTACCCGACGCCCTCCGTTAGAATCCGCGCGACATGCAGCCACGCCAGCCGCGTTCCGACGGCATTCTTCTCGTTGACAAGAAGCGGGGAATCACCTCGCACGACGTTGTCGAGAAAGTGCGCCGTAGAATCGGCGTGAAGAAGGCCGGCCACACCGGCACGCTCGATCCACTCGCGACGGGGCTTCTCATCCTCTGCATCGGAAAGGCGACGCGGCTCCAGGCGTATCTGATGGGGATGGAGAAGACGTACGAGGGGACGATCCAGTTCGGCTGGGCCACCGATTCGTACGACGCGGCGGGAGAACCGATCGGCGAGGTGAAAGAAGCGGCGGTCGAGCATGTCGACTTCGAGCCGCTCCTCGCGCGGTTCCGCGGCGAGATCGAGCAGATGCCGCCTGCCTTTTCCGCGAAGAAGATCGACGGAGTGCGCGCGTATGAGATGGCGCGCAAAGGGCAGGAAGTGAAGCTGACGCCGAAGCAGGTGACGATCTACGAATTCGAGATCAGCGGCGTGCACGGCTCCACGGCACAGTTCCGCGTCCGTTCGTCCGCCGGCACGTATGTCCGCTCGCTCGCGCACGATCTCGGCACCGCAGCCGGAATCCCCGCGCACCTGAAGGAGCTTCGCCGCACCGCGATTGGCAATTTCCGCGTCGACGCCGCGATTGCGTTCGAAGCGCTCGACGCCTCGACGGCCGAGACCATCCTCGCGCCGCCTCAGTACCAGGCGCTCTCCGACATCGACCTGCCGCTCGAGAAAATCCGCATCGACTGGCCGCAGCAGGCGAAGCTGATCAGCGGGCAGTCGTTCATCCTCACCCCTCCGGTGCCGCTGCACGTGGCCGACCTGATCGCGCTCGGCAATCCGCACGACCAGCTCGTCGCGATCGCCGAGGTTTCGAACGTACTGCGTGAGGGAGGGCCGGTCGAGGTGAAGCCGAAAGTCGTACTCGCGGGATGAGGCGTCTTCTGGCAAAGGCGCTCAGAAGAGTTGCCTTTGCGGTCTACTGCGGCTTCGTCGCGTCGATCCTGCTCTTCCTCCTCTTCGAGTTCCGGCCGTCGCTCCTCGACCACGTTTCGCTCGACTGGCTTCGCTACTACGCGATCCGGCACCAGTTCAAACCCGACGCGCAGCTCGTTTTCGTACCTCCCGATCCCGGGCCGAAAGTCGACAGCGGAAACTGGTACGGCGACCTTTACCGCCCGGAATGGGACCACGCGACGCCCGTGCGCTATCGGATGTCATACACAGCATCCGGTTTTCGGGTGAACAGCTCGCGCCCTCCGTACGACGCGCTGTTTGTTGGTGACTCCTTCGTCGAAACGGGCGTGAACGACTCCGGCACGTTGTCCGAGGTCGTGCACTCCATGGCAGGCGTCTCGACGTACAACCTCGGCCGCGCGTTTTACGGTCCGGAGCAGTATCTCCAGCTCATGAGGACGTATGGCGTGACGATTCATCCGAAGGTTGCATTCTTCTGCTACTTCGGCGGAAACGACCGGCGCGACCTCGCCGAATTCGCGCGATGGCGGAAGAGTGGCCGCTACTACTTTCTCGAAGACTTCCGTCAGCGCTCGATCATTTCCCGGTACGGCCTGGTGATAAGGGAGCTCGCGTCTCAAATTGTGGGTGTCATGCGGCGTACGGTGACGCGCATCAGGCACAAGCTGCAACCCGGGCGGGCCGATCCGGACCTCGCGTTCTGCGACGTCGGCGGGCGAATCGTACCGATGCGATTTGTCTACTGGAGCCATCAGACGCCGGAGGAGATCGCCGGGTCGCCGGAGGGAAAGCGACTGGCGGAGATCGTCGGCGCGTTTCGAAACCTCTGCGAGCAGAACGGCATTGAGCCGGTGATCCTCTACCTCCCGCGAAAGAGCGAGATTTACGACCAATTCTGCACGCGGGCGAGCGGGGCCGAGGTGTTGAACGAGGTGGAAAGGCAGCGGCCCTTTCGCGATGCGGAATCGATCGCAGTCGGCCGGGTCGCGGCCGCCTCGGGTGTGCGATTCATTTCGCTTCTCGCGCCGCTCCGCCGCGAGGCTGCTGCCGGACGTCTGCTGTATTACTCGTTCGACTCGCACTGGAACAGCGACGGGATCTCGGTTGCGGGCCGCGCCATCTCCTCCGGATTCTTCGGGCGTTAGTGCAGGTACCCGAGGGCTCGAAGGTGGCGAATCGTTTCGTCGTCGAGGCGGCTGGCGGGGGCGGCGAGCGACTTCGCGTGCGCGAGCGTCGTGATGGCGTCCATAAGGTTCTGCGGGACAGGGCCTGGTTGCGGGTGTGTTTCCCCGGGATCGTTCGCGAGGTCGAATCCTTTTGGCGGCACCCCGTCGGCGTAGATGACCTTCCGTCGCCCGTCGAAAGCCGATCGGGTGATGACATCGTCGAACATCTCGCTCACGACGACGCGTCCGCCGGCCGGTGACTGCTGGAGCGGCACGGCGTCGAAGCGGTGCGGCGGCGCGATCTTCGCGACCTGCAGGACGGTGGGATAGATGTCGTTCAGCGACACGACGTCGTCGCGAACGCTGCCGATGTCCTGGTGCGGGTATTTCACGACCAGCGGGACATGCAGTTCCTCCTCGAAGAGCGAGTTGCCGTGCTTCATCGTCCCGTGCTCACCGAATGCTTCTCCGTGATCGGCCGCGACGATCACGAGCGTGTCGTCCGCGGCGCCGGCCGTGTTTAACGCGTCGAGCAGCAGGCCGAGGTGGTGGTCGGCGAAGGCAATTCCGCCGTCGTACTGCGAAATCAGGTGCGCGCGTTCGGCCGGTGACGGCGTCGCGTGCGGCATCTGCGCCAGAAGACGCTCGATCAGCGGCTCGAGGTCGAGGCCGCGAATCCTGCCCGGGAAAAGCGTCGCATAGGGGCCGGGTGGCGCGTACGGATCGTGCGCGTCCATGAAATTGACGAAGAGGAAGAACGGGTGCGGGCGTCCGGCCGCGTGTCGTAGGAGTGCCGCCGCCTCCGATTCGATCTCGTCGGCGCGGCGGTACGGCGTCAGGTCGGCGTCGCTCCGGCTGAAGAAGAGCGCGTCGCGCGGCGAATAGGCGACGTCGAGCCGCCATCGCGAGTCGTGATACTGAAATCCGCGCTCGATGCCGAACGGCGACTGCAGATACGCCGAGTTCGCGGCCACCGCGATCGTCTGGTATCCGAAGGCGGCGAGCGTTTCGGTCAGCGTCGCGACGGCGTGCGACAGTCTCTGGCCCGGAATGCCGGTGTTTCCGTGGACCGAGGCGTAAAGCCCGGTGAACATCGACGTATGCGACGGCAACGTGTAGTTCGAAGGAGCCACCGCGCGCCGGAACAGCGTTGCGTTTTTTGCGAAGCCCGTGAGTGCCGCAGTGGTGTTCCTCGCATATCCGTACAGCGGCAGGTGATCGGCTCGAACGGTGTCGAGCGTGACGAGGACAATATTCGGGCGGCGGTTCGAGGCGGCGTGGGTGCGCGCGAGCGGCACGTTCGGATTCAGCAGAACGGCCGCAACGAGGACGGCGAGGACGACCGCGGTGGTCGGCAGCCGGCGCTGAGCGCGGATCCTGTGAGCGGCGAAGAGTGCCGCGACGAACGCAACGAGCGACAGCGCGATCACCACCGCCTTCACCTTTCGAGGCCTTTCGAGCAGCAGCTCGCGCGTCACCCACGGCGGTGCGATGAGCAGGATGCTCGCGCTCCACGCGTTGAGCAGTCCCGGCGCGACGATGCACGAAACGATGACCGCGAGGACTGCGGCGGCGATTTCGTATCGTGTGCCCTGTCCGACGATCGGGAAACATGCGGCGGCGACGCCAATGGCCGCCCACGACAGCGCGACCCCATCCGGTCGTGCGTGCGTGACGAGCGCCGTCAACGACGTCGCCAGCCCGATGAGAAGCGGGTATGCGACGAACGGGAGGAGAACGGTGGAAAGCGCGTCCGCCGTGACGAAAGGGGAGACGAGCGGGTTGACGATGGAGCGGATCGCGCACTCGACCGTCGCGAGGATCAGGCCGACCTTCGCTCCCTCGATGAACGGACCGCGCACCGCTACCATGTACCACGAATGAAGTTCACGATCGTCACGCCATGCCGGAACGCCGAGGCGTTGCTGGGCGAGACGATGCGCAGCGTTCTCGGTCAGACGGCGCTCGACACAGGCGTCGCCTCGCTGCAATACGTGATCTGCGACGGCGCATCAACGGACGGAACACTCGAGGTCGCGCGCAGCCTCGCAACACCGGAGGTGATCGTCGACTCCGTCCCCGACTCGGGGATGTACGATGCCCTGGTGCGTGGCCTCCGGCAGGCGACCGGCGAATGGGTCGGTTACGTCAATGCGGGCGATCTGCTGTCGGCACGCGCGTTCGAGACGATCATCGACGTCGTCGAGCAGCATCCAGAGGTGAAATGGATGACCGGTATCGCGACGCGATACGACGAGCGGGGAGCGGTGACGCACGTTTCACTGCCGTATCGCTATCGAAGAAACCTGATGATCGCAGGTCAGTACACGCGTCGGCGGCCGCTGTTTCTCCCGTGGATCCAACAGGAGTCGACGTTCTGGCACACCTCGTTGCTTCCGACGGTCGATTTCGAGCGGCTCCGGGCCTTCCGGTACGCCGGCGATGCGTACCTCTGGAGCTGTTTCGCGCGCGAAGCGGACCTCCACATCGTGGCGGCGCAGCTAGGCGGCTTTCGCCGGCACCCGGGTCAGCTCTCGGAGATCAAGCGGCGCTACAAGGACGAGGTGCGCTCATTTGCGCCAGCGCCCCGGTTCGTCGACGCCGTTTGCGGCGTGATCGATCATCTCTGCTGGTACGCGCCGCGGCGCGTCAAGAAAGTTCTCAACCGCGACCTGATGCTTTGGACCTGACGTACAATAACCCGGTCCGGGTCGCACCAAAATGTCGACGACATCCCTATCCCTCGGCGCCGAAAATGCGGCCGAGCAGATCGAACTGCTGCCTGAGAGCGCCGCAGCGCTGGATCTCACCGAAATCTGGCGGTATCGGGAGCTCCTCTACTTCCTGATCTGGCGCGATATCCGTGTGAAATACAAGCAGACGGCCCTCGGCGTCCTTTGGGCGTTGATGCAGCCGGTCAGCCTCATGGCCATCTTTAGCATCTTCCTCGGCCGGTATGCGCACGTTCCCTCGGGGGGAACGCCGTATCCGCTTATGGTTCTCGCCGGGCTCCTGCCGTGGCAGCTGTTCTCGCACGCCCTTTCGGAGTCGAGCAACAGCGTCGTCGCGAGCGAGCGGCTGATCACGAAGGTGTACTTTCCACGGGTGATCATCCCGGCAGCGGCGGCGGCGGCGGCAATCCCCGACTTTTGCATCGGACTCGTCGTTCTTCTCTGTCTGCTGCCGTACTACCACGTTCCGCTCACGCTGCACCTCCTCCTCGCTCCGCTCTTCGTGGCGCTGGCGCTGCTCGTCGCGCTGGCCGTCGGTCTTTGGCTTTCCGCGCTGAACGTGCGATATCGCGACGTCCGGCATGCGATCGGGTTCCTCGTTCAGGCGTGGATGTTCGCCACTCCGGTGGTCTATCCGTTGAGCGTCGTTCCCGAGCGATGGCGGCATTTCTACGCCTTGAACCCGATGGTCGGCGTGATCGAAGGGTTCCGGCGCAGCATCGTCGAGCAGCAGATGTTCCCGATTCAGATCATCCTCGTCTCCGTCGTGGCAACCGTGGTCGTGCTCGTGAGTGGCTTCTATTACTTCCGGCGGATGGAACAGAGCTTTGCGGACATCATCTGACGTCGTCGTCGAGTGCGAAGGCCTCGGCAAGCAATACCGGATCTCGGACGGGCAGCGCTATGCCACCCTTCGCGAGACGATCGTCAACGCGGCTTCGCGGCTGTTCCTGCCGGGACAGCCGGCCGACGAGCCGATGATGATCTGGGCGCTCGACGACGTCTCGTTCGAGCTCCGCAGACGCGACGTCCTCGGCATCATCGGCCGCAATGGGGCCGGCAAGAGCACGCTGCTGAAGGTCCTCTCGCGGATCACGAAGCCGACTCGCGGACGCGCGGTGATCCGCGGCAGGGTCGGCTCTCTCCTCGAGGTCGGCACCGGCTTCCACTCCGAGTTGACGGGACGCGAGAACATCTTTCTAAACGGTGCGATCCTCGGGATGCGGCGCGCCGACATCCTCCGCCGCTTCGACGCCATCGTGGACTTCGCGGAAATCGGGGAGTTCCTCGACACTCCCGTGAAGCGTTATTCGAGTGGGATGTACATGCGCCTCGCCTTCGCGGTCGCCGCGCATCTGGAGCCCGAGATCCTGGTCATCGACGAAGTCCTCGCCGTCGGCGACGCGCAATTTCAGAAGAAGTGCCTCGGGAAGATGGGGGAGGCGTCGCGCGAGGGGAGGACCGTCCTCTTCGTGAGCCATAACCTCGTCGCCGTCGAGGCTCTCTGCAACACGGCGCTGTGGCTCGATCAAGGCAGAGTGCGCGCGGAAGGCGACGCGAAGGCGGTTGTGGCGCAGTACTCGAGGACGTTCTCGAGCTCGACGGAAGCCGAGCGGACGTGGGACGAAGAGAGCGCGCCCGGAAACGAGAAAGTGCGCGTCTTGCGCGCAGCGGTTCGACCGCAGCGAGGCGCACCCGGCGATCCGATCACGGTCCAGACGCCGCTCTCTCTCGAGTTCGAGTTCTTCAACTACGTGCCAGGAGCCTCCATGGCGATTTCGGTGCACCTCTTCAACGAGGAGCAGGTTCTCGTTTTCGACAGCGGCCCTCCCGGAAACGCTCCCCTCGAGGCAGGGCGCTACCAGTCGAGTTGCCTGGTCCCGGGAGATCTGTTGAACGACGGGCAGTACTCCATCACGTTGAATGTGAATCAGGACGACCGATCGATCTATTCGGTCGAGAATGTCGTCACGTTCGAAGTTCTCGACACACCGGAGATGCGCGGGCAATGGTTCGGCCGATGGTCCGGCGTCATCCGGCCGAGTCTCACATGGACGACGCGCCGGACCGACGAATACCGCCCGCGCGCGCAGCAGGCCGGCTGACGAAATGGCGAAGCACTCCCTCACCGACCTCGCACTCTTCGGCGGACCGGCGGCATTTTCGTCCCCCGTCTACGTCGGCCGCCCGAACATCGGCGACCGCGAAGCGCTTCTTGCGCGTCTGAGCCACATTCTCGACCGCCGGTGGCTGACGAACGACGGCGAGTTCCTCCGAGAGTTCGAGCGCCGGATCGCTGCCTTCGTCGGAACGGCGCATTGCGTCGCTTTCTGTAACGCGACCATCGCCCTCGAGCAACTGCTCGAGGTGCTCGATCTCGAAGGTGAGGTGATCCTTCCCTCGTTCACCTTCGTCGCGAGCGCGCACGCCGTCGTGCGACAACGTCTGACGCCTGTGTTCTGCGACATCGAGCCCGCAACCCACAATCTCGATCCGGCGTGCGTCGAAGCGCTGATCACATCGCGGACCGCGGCGATTCTCGGCGTCCACTTATGGGGCCGAGCGTGCGACGTCGATGCGCTGACGGACATCGCGGACAGTATCGGCGTTCCGCTCGTCTTCGACGCGGCACACGCATTCGGGTCTACTCTGCTTGGTCGCCGTGCCGGCTCCTTCGGCATGGCCGAGGTCTTCAGCTTCCATGCGACGAAGTTCGTGAACACCTTCGAAGGCGGTGCGGTGACGACGAACGATTCGCGTCTCGCGGAGAAGTTGCGTTTGTCGAGAAACTTCGGCTTCGTCGACTACGACGCGGTGGCGACGCTCGGAACCAACGGCAAGATGAGCGAGATCGCGGCGGCCATGGGAATCACGTCGCTGGACAGCCTCGACGAGTTCATTGCCGTCAACCGCGCCAACCACGAAACCTACGTGCGCGCGTTGACGGCCGTGAACGGGATTCGAATCGTCAGTGGTGACGATGCCGTCCGGACCTCGAATCTGCAGTACGTCGCGATCGAAGTGGAGCCATCGTGCCCGCTCTCGCGCGACGCGCTGTACGCCATCCTTCACGCCGAGAACGTCATCGCGAGGCGCTACTTCTACCCTGGTTGCCACAATCTCGAGTACTACCGCGGCCGCCATTTCCCGATCGGGCCCATGCCTCACACCGATGCCGCGGCGCAACGCGTTCTTTGCCTGCCGACCGGCACGACGATGACCACGGAAGACATCGGCCGGATTTGCGACGTCATCCGAGTCGCCGTCGAGCATGGCCCGGAGGTGATGCAGCGCGCCGCGTCCGGCGCCGCCATCGCATGAGCGAGGCGGGATACGCGAGTCCCGCGTACGCCGCGGCCCTCTTTCAATTCGGAGAGGCACGTCAGCTCGAACGGTGCGGCGGACAGATCCTGGTCCGTCCGACTCCGGAGGGGGACTTCCTGGACGGAGTCGGCTGCTATCCGCTGTTTCTCTCCCGGGACTGGTCTCGACTGAACGAAGACGCCGAGCAACTCGGCGACTCGATCGTCTCGCTCTCGCTCGTCACCGATCCGTTCGCATGCGTGACGGAGGAGACGCTTCGGCGAACGTTTCAGATCGTGAAGCGTTTCAAAGAGCATTTCGTGATCGACACGCACGCGGAGTGGGCACCGACGAAGCATCATCGCTACTACTCGCGCCGCGCATTGCAGTCGGTCGAAGTCGCCATCGTCGACGGACGGGAGCATCTGGACGACTGGGAGCGGCTGTTCGGCGTCCTCCGGGATCGCCACCGCATCGACGACGCGCGGGCGTTCTCGTTCGAATCGTTCCGCCGCCAGATGACGGTGCCCGGTCTCGTCGCGTTCGCGGCTCGAGCGGCCGGCGAGATCGTCGCGATGCACCTGTGGTACGTCGTTGAGGAAGTCGCCTACAACCACCTGGCGGCGGCCGACGAGACGGGTTATGCGTTGGGTGCGTCCTACGCGCTTCACGATGCCGCAATCGCTGAGCTGAGGAGTCGCGTGCGATGGATTCACCTCGGCGCCGGCTCGGGGCTGGACGGCGGCGACGAGGGGCTCACTCGCTTCAAGCGTGGATGGGCCAACGGGACGAGGACTGCATATTTCTGCGGCCGCATCTGCGATCCGGCGACTTACGCACGCCTCTCGGCTTCGGCCGGCGGTGGCTTCTTCCCCGCGTACAGGACCGGCTTACGATAAACGTACGCGGTGTACTGGTAGAGGCCGTAGTCGTGGCGGAACGTGAAGTATCGGCTCGCGTTGCTCTCGAGGAATCCCGCGAGCAGGTCAAACGGTAAGTGAAAGAGGTCGTCCCGCTCCCAGTCGACCTGCTTCGACATGAAGTTCACGGCCATTCCGACCTGTGCAAAGGAGAAGGCTCGCAGCAGGAGCCGCTGAGCGTACTCCCACATCGCGTCGAACGTCAGGTCGATCTTCTCGGTGAGCACGCCGTTCAGCACCACGTAGTCGAAGGAGCCGATCTCGGCCGGCGTCTCGAGAACGTCTGCGCACACGTACCGGACGTCGGGATGTTTGCGGCGCGATTGCTCGACAAAGGCGGGAGAGATGTCGAGGCCGGTATATTCGATATTCGTCCTGCCGCTGCGGAGGATGAATTCGTACAGATGCGAAAGGCCGCAGCCGAAGTCGAGCAGCGTGATCTTTTCGCGCCGGTCGTTTTGGAGCAAGTCGAGCATCACGGAGTAGCTGATGTCCGCGCTCTCCTGTTTCGGCCAGTCGACGCCCTTGTGTGTGTCGCCGTGAGTGGCGAGACACCGTTCCAGGTGCTCGATGATCGACGCGTACTCCTTTCGGTTGCTCAACGCGAAATTGCGCTCCGGAACGCGTCGATGATTCGTTGCATGTCGCGGCGATCATAGCGTTGATCGCAAGGCAGCGTGAGCAGCTCGCGAGAGAGGTGTTCGCTCGCGGGAGATGCGGCCGTGATCGCGTTCTGCCAGTGGACCGCCGGATAGATGTCAGCCGCGAACATCGCACGTTGGACGTGATCGCGGGCCTGTACGCGGACCGGAAAGCCGAGCGGCACCGTGTGGTCATCGAGGCTTGCGTACATGGCGAACTCCGCGAGTGCGCCGGCAAGTGTCCGATAGTTCGCGATCCGGCGCTCTGCCATGGACGCGTAGTCGATGCCGGTACGAAGGATCGCCTCGGTCACGTCGCTCGCGCGAAACGCGCCGACCGGCATTTCGAGCTCCGCCTCCTGGAAAAGTGTGAACCAGCTTCGTTCATCGCTCGCTCCGTCGTCGAAGCGGCGCCGGAGAAGCGAGCTGGCCAACGCCTTCGACCACCAGCTCGAGGGCGGAGGTTCGAGAGCCGGGACGCCGGTTGCGCCGATCAGGATGCCGCCGTCAGGAACACCGGCGAACTTGCGCGGGCTATAGAAGATGCACGAGGCTCGAGACGATGCCGGCATGAAGAGCGCCTGCGATGCGTCTTCCACGATGGAAACACCGCGGTCCGCGAGCGGCTGCAGTGCGTCCGTCCACCGGCGGAAACCGAAGTAATCGATGGCCACGACAACGTCACGCCGGTCGACGTTCTCCAGCCACGGTCCGGTTTCCGGTTCCAGCGCGTGCGTAACGGGGTAGTAACGAAGATCGTAATCCGCAGCGGCGCTCGCGAGAGCATCGCACGTGTACTGGGGTAACCATACCCGTCGCGGACGCCGCTCATCGAGTATGAATCGAAAGGCGGAGCGCGCGTTCACGAATCGCAGCGCCGCGTCGAGATCGAACGGAGTCGCTGAGGGCCTCCCAAGCGGGACTTCGAGCGCGAACATCCCGCCGATGATCCTCATCGGGGTGCGAATATAATCGATGAAGTGCGGCTGCTCCCCGTTCCGAGATGAAAGCGAGAGTCCGAGTCGTTCTCCTCACGTTCAATCACGCGCGCTTCATCCGTCAGTCCATCGAGAGCGTTCTTCAACAGCGGACGACGTTCCCGTTCGAGATCGTCATTGTCGACGATGCATCGACGGATGGAACGCGTCAAATCCTCGACGAGTATTCCGCGGCATGCCCGGACAGAATCGCCCTCTCATGCGCGGTCCGCAACGGAGAGGCGCCACGGCTCTGGGCCGAGGCGATTACAAATGCCGATACGGAGTTCATCGCGCTCATCGAGGGCGATGATTTCTGGCAGTCCCCGTTGAAGCTCGAAACTCAGGTTGCTTTCATGGAGGCGCACCCCGAGTTTCGCATGTCGTTTCACAACGTGGAAGTCATTTACGACGACCGGTCTCACCCACCGCATCTGATGTACGTGCCCGGCCCGAAAGAGGCAGGCAATCGTTTCCAAGTGAGCGGCGTGCCTGCAGCCCTTGACCTCGAAGACATGACTGTCGGTTACCTGATCACAGGCTGCACGCCGCTCTTTCGCCGCGAGCCGGTGATCCGCTTTCCGGAGTGGTACTTCGACACCATCGTCAACGATTGGCCCCTGTACGCGTTCCTCGCGGAGACCGGCGGCATCGGATTCCTGGACGAGGTCCTGGGGACGTATCGTATTCACGCGAACGGCGTCTGGTCTTCGAACCTGTCGATCGACCGTAGCGTGGTCTCCCTCCGGAAGATGCTCGACCTGTATGACCGCCTCGATGCGCACACGAACCGGCGCTTTCACCGCTCCGTTGCCGCAGCGGTGGCGCCGAAGTACTGTCAGCTTTTCGAGCGCGCCATTCGCGACGGGCAACTCATCGTGGCGCTCGGCGCGGTCGTTTGGATGATCCGGAACGGGAAAACGCGGTTCCTCCTCGGTTGGATTCGAACCCGCCTTCGCAATCGGGCATGACCAGCGGCGGCCCAATCGTCTCGGTCGCGATCACGACGCGGAATCGTTCGGCGCTCGTTCGCGACGCGCTCGACGGCGTCCTGAAGCAGGTTGCTTCATTTCCCATTCAGATCGTCGTCGGCGACGATGCCTCCAGCGACGACACGCTCGAGGTGCTGGAGCGATACAAACGCGATTCGCCGTCGGAGATCGTGGTGCTGCGACACCAGCAGCACGTCGGCGTCACCGCGAACACGGCGGACGTGCTGGCGGCCTGCTCTGGGAAATACGTTGCATTGCTCGACAGTGACGACTACTGGACCGAACCGCACAAGCTTCGCGTGCAGGCCGAATATCTCGACCGGCACTCGGAGATCTCCGCATGCTTCCACAACGCCTGGCGGGCCGGTGACACGCGGACGCTGTACAACGAGTCGTGTGCGGGCGTCTGGTCGGCCGAGGAACTCATCGTCAACAACGTGATTCCGCCGTCGACGCTCATGTTTCGAAATCCCGGCCGCGCCCTGCCGCCGTTGTTTCGCGAGATGACGTTGCAGGATTGGGCGCTGAATCTCGTCTGCGCCTCCTCGGCGCCGATCGGTGGCATCGACGAAGTCCTGAGCGTCTACCGCATTCACGCGGGGAGTTGGTTCTCGTCGCTCGCCCCGGAGGATGCGTGGTCGATCCGATT
>JACZCU010281678.1_pt1 | contig 19178 bp, 21 predicted proteins | sample 8641851 | NCBI WGS metagenome assembly JACZCU01 (sample SAMN15324605, study PRJNA640507) | soil metagenome | isolation source: monocropping sugarcane control | place: China: Luxin town, Laibin City, Guangxi Province | collected 2019-07-25 | depth 10cm m | reverse complement strand
GTAACTCAGTTGGTAGAGTTCCTGCCTTCCAAGCAGGCTGTCGCGGGTTCGAGCCCCGTCTCCCGCTCCAAGCTATGAACCGTCTCTTTACTGGCTCACTACAGGCCGCTTCGTGGCAAGCAAGCGGTGTGAGAGTCAGCAAGCAGGCGGTTTTATGTTGTGTCAAAAGGCGTCCAGCGACATCCTGCCTCGATTTGGGGTGACACCCTGCCTCGCCCGTCGAGACATCCTGCCTCATTTTGCGCATTGCCTCACCAAAATCTTCCTTTGTCCGCTTCAAGCATCGCTTTTCCTCCGATACTGTCCTGGTCTCTCCTCCAAGGCTGCATCTTCGCTCATCAGCCCTAAAGCTGGAGAAGCACATGGCATTCGTTAGAGAGAATGAGGAAGATTCTTCATGAGGCAAACAAAGGGAGGAGTCTGTCGCCTCCACACACCGATCGCCTGCTGCACATTTCCAGAGGAGGGGAGCGTGGAAAACCCATTGAGCTATCAAGCAAGACGCGAAGTGCTTCAGCAGGCCGCACCTCAGTATCGTGAAGCAGCGTCGTCACAGAAAAGGACGCTGCTCGATGCTTTTGTCGCAACGACTGGCTACCATCGTACCTATGCCAGGTGGCTGCTCAACCATGCCGAAAAGGTAGAGCAGACACATGGGCGCTCACAGCTGCGCAAGTATGGACCGGACGTCCAACACGCGCTGTTTCTGGCCTGGCACGCCGCCAACCGAATCTGCGCCAAACGCCTCATCCCCTTTCTCCCTACCTTGATAGAAGCGCTGGAGCGGCATGAGCATCTCCACCTGACTGAGGAGTGCCGAAGGCAGCTACTTTCCATGAGTGCTGCAACAGCCGATCGCCTCCTGCGTTCTCAACGGACACTGGGTCAGCGTGGCCTTTCCACCACACGAGCGGGAACCCTGCTCAAGCAACAGATCCCTATCCGCACGTTCCAGGAGTGGAATGAGTCCCAACCCGGCTTTCTGGAAGCCGATCTGGTTGCCCATTGTGGTACCGACATCGAGGGCGGCTACCTGTATACCCTGACGCTCACCGATAGAGCGACCGGGTGGACGGAATGTCTTCCTCTCATGCATCGAAGCCAGGAGGTGGTCCTGGCTGCCATCCAACGCGCACGCACACTCTTCCCCTTTCCCATGCTGGGAATTGATACTGATAACGGTGGAGAATTCATCAATGAGGCAGTGATCGCCTACTGCGAACAAGCACACATTTCGTTCACGCGGGGACGCCCCTATGTGAAAAATGATCAGTGTTTTGTGGAACAGAAAAATGGCGCGATTGTGCGCCAGGTGGTGGGCTATGATCGCCTGGTTGGGGAACACGCCTATCGGCAACTCACTGAACTCTACCGAGGACTCCGCCTGTACGTCAACTGTTTTCAGCCCTCGATGAAACTGCAGTCCAAGCAACGCGACGGGAAGAAAGTGCGTTACGTCTACGACCCAGCGAAGACCCCACTGCAGCGGTTACACCTCTCAGGCGTCCTGCCTGCCCAGAAGCAGCAGGAACTGCTCGAGGTGGCACAAGCGCTCGACCCCATCCGCCTGTTCCAACAACTCGAACAGTTGCAACAGGCTGTCTTTCGCTGTGCTGTTAGTTGTTCTCCTTTTATTCCAGACGCACCACCGGCCCCTCTCTGCGTCTTTTGCGTGGACGATTGTACGGCGGGACCGTTTCAGGCTTCGGGAAGCGCTCCTGATCCCGCAGCAGTGCTTAATACCCTGTACCGAGAGCAGGAGCGGAGAAAACGGGTCCTGGGCTGGCGACGTACCCACAAAGACCCCTTTGAGGGAGAGTGGGAGCAGATTCTGTCCTGGTTGGTAGCCAATCCCGAACGGAGCAGTGGCGACATTTTCAGGGAGCTACAGCGTCGCTCCCCCGGACGCTATCACCCCATGCAAATTCGCACGCTTCAGCGCGGCATGCGGAAAATACGAGCTCACCTCTTGGAAATGCGCGAGGAGCAGTGGCGGGAAGAAGTGATCCATGGACCATCAGCCGGGTCAATTTCGCCAGCAGAGAGAGCACCCAGGAGTTCTTGACCACCATTTCAACACACTGGTGGATACGATTCTGGCGGTGCAATGCGCCATCGCTACTCCCATGCCGAAAGCGTTAGTCAAGGACTGCCGCGTACTCCGAGGACATCCACGGCCCTCCTCGCGCCGCTGTGGCGTGCGCCCACTCGTACATCGCCAGCAGCTCATCGAGCTGCCCGGAGATCATTGTCTCCCCGAGCAAGGCGCGCACCCGCAGCGCCCGGGCGGCATAGTCGATGATGTCTTCAGGCAGGCTCCAGCCCGTCATCATCAGCAGGACCTGCCGGGCGGCGACCATCCAGCTCTCGCAGGATATCGTCGTGTTGTGCCCTTCCGCGCCTTCTCGGGTGGCGAGTTCGATCACCGCCTCTTGTTCCCGCAGCGTGAACGTCCATCCCCGTGGTGCAGCCTGATAGGCGCTGGCATGAGGGTCGGAAGCTTCGAGCACCACGATGTCGCCCAGCCAGCGCGCTTCAAACTGATCGGCGGTGGCGTCAAGGATGCCGCCATCGGGAAGCCGGTTCCAGCAGTGCTGCCAGCAGACACGCGCGTCGAGCAGGCGCAGGCGCCCCCACTCTCGCTTCCAGCCAAACTGTTCCGCCAGCGCCGCCGCGACCTTCGAGCAGCAAGCGTCGTAGGGGCGTCCGATCTGGAAGCGGACCTGCTTACGCAGCGTCAAGATGGCTTGTCTATCGATGGCTGCACCGGGCTCCGTCATGGCTGGCAACCTCCCTCCTCAGAGCGATGTCCTGATGCGCGTCGAGGACTGTCTTCTCTCGAGCTGTTGATGCCCGCTCTTAGCGATCAGCCCAAGTATAGCAGAAATGGGTGGAACAGGGGGAGTTCTTTCGCACTTTTATTGAGCCCGTGGCCGATGTGGTGAATCAGCAAACTGCTGAACGCTCTTGATGGAGAGCGTGAACACAAGCTCGATGCTGCCTGACGAGGAACTTTTGACTTCCTTTGGCCCAAGGTTGCTCGGAAATTTCCCCCTCGCCACCCCTTGACTCTGTAGTATGGTACAGGGTGTATAGTCTTCTTGTAAGGAGGAATAGCGATGGAAACGCTCTCGATTGGAGAAGTGGCGCGGCGCGCCGGGGTCGGTGTGGAAACCGTGCGGTTCTACGAGCGCGAGGGCTTGCTGGAGGAGCCGCCACGCCGCGCCTCGGGCTATCGGCAGTACTCGCAGGAGGCGGTCAAACGCATCGGCTTTATCAAACGCGCCAAAGAACTTGGTTTTTCGCTCAAGGAGATTACCGAGCTGCTCCTGCTGCGCGTGGACGCCCAGACGTCCTGTGACGAGGTCAAGGGGCGCACGGAGGCCAAGATCGCGGAGGTGGAGCGCAAACTGGTCGAGCTGCAACGCATGCGACAAGCTCTGCTCCAGGTCCACTCCCTCTGTGTCGGGCAAGGGCCGACCGGTCGTTGTCCCATGCTAGAGGCACTCGAGCAGCAAGAGTTAGTTGACCGGACTGAATGAACAGCCTGCTGGGCGATGTCGATGGTCTCGCTCGCTTACCACGCTGCTCTGGCGATGCTCGGCGACTTGCGGGTCGCGGTCTGACAGAACAAACGCCCTGTGCGTAGAAAGGAAAGCATGATGGAAACGATACAAAGGGGAGGTGAGACCGGCTTGCTCACCCCTTTGTTTGAAGCACGGCTCCAGTACCGCTCGGACATGGCGGTCGTGGTGTCGGCTGAAACCCAAGAAGGGGAACTGGTTGGCAGTGGCGATGGGACGGTGACAGGAGATCTGCTCAGTGGGACAGCTCGCTGGTCGATGTACGCCGGCAACTGCGCTTACGTCTTTGTACGAGCAGGGCTTGAGCCGCCACCTGGCCAACATCTCTGCACCGTTCATCCGGCTGGCGTCATCGAAACATCCGACGGGGCCCAGATCTGGTTTGACGCCAGGGGCTATGGGCTGCGCGGAGCTGACCCGAGCCAGCCGCATCTCTGGGGGCTCACGATGGCGGTGCAATTTACGACCACGGACCAGCGCTACCAGTGGCTGAACACCACCCTGGGGGTCCTGGTCTCGGAATTTGACGAGCGGGCTGGACGAGCGCTCTGGCGCGCTTTTGTCCCATAGGCGATGCCGTACTGTTCACTGACGAAAGGTACCTCTATGACACCACGACGATCCTGGATGCGAGGGAGCGGGAGTACGCTGGCTGCGCTCGTGACCACGCTGTGCTGTTTAGGGGTTCCCGCCCTGGTTGGGTTCCTCTCGGCTCTGGGGGTCGGGTTCTTGATCTCTGACCGTTATCTGGAACCGCTGCTGGCCGGAACGCTCCTGCTCTCATTAGCGATCACCGTGCTTCATCTGCGCCAACATCGCCAGCCCGGGTCGCTCATCCTCTCCTTTGTAGCTGCTGGAACGGTCTTCTTCGCCATCTACGGCATCGGGTTGCTTCCACATGCGTCGGGCGTTGATCACATGGCTGACGGCATGGCAGCCACACCAACCTGGAGTCCGTTCCTGGCGTATGGAGCGATCCTCGTGCTGCTAGGCGCGCAGGTCTGGGATCTCTGGCTCTACCGCCGCTGCACGACGAAGACCGTGCCTGTTCCCACAGGCTCCACGCTCGTCTCCTCAGCAACACGAAAGGAAGGTGTCTGATGCGCCGCATTGGCGGTGTTGTGCTGACCGTGACGGGCTTGCTCGCCTGTCCCTGTCACCTGATCGTGACGGTGCCGCTGCTGATTTCATTGCTGGCCGGAACGGCCCTGGGCAGTTTTCTCAGCCATCATACCGGCCTGGCCTACACTGGGGCGGGCATCTACTTCGTGGTGGCGAGTGCCGTGGGATACTGGTTCTTGTTCGGGAAGAGCCGTCCGAAACGAGACATGCATGCGGCCTGTCGAAGCCGAGACGCGAGTGCAGAAGAGTTCGCCCAGAGCGGATGAACTGCCTGCACCAAGGAGATAAGACGTATGTCAATCGAAGAGCGCTATGACCTGGTCATCCTGGGCAGTGGCTCGACCGCCTTTGCCGCGGCCTTGCACGCTGCCGAACTCGGCAAAAGCGCCGTCATGACCGAATGTCGCACCGTTGGGGGCACCTGCGCCAATCGGGGCTGTCTGCCCTCGAAGAACCTGATCGAAGCAGCGCGGTTGGTCTACGATGCCGCCCACCCCCGCTATCCGGGCCTGTCTCCGGTTCACATGCCGATCGACTGGGCAGAACTTGTCGCCCAGAAGGATGAGGTTATCCAAGAGTATCGCGCCCATAAATACGAGAGCCTGCTTGATGAACCGGAGCGCATCCAGCTCGTGTCTGGTCAGACTCGACTTCTTTCCGATCACGAGGTTGAGGTGCGTACCCCCGATGGCCTGCGCCGCCTGGTCGGAGAGCAGCTTCTCATCGCGACCGGCTCACACCCTGTCATTCCTGCTGTGCCGGGTCTCTTGGAGGTATCGTACCTCACCAGTGACCTGTTGAGTTCCGCCGATGATCCCTGGGGAACCGAGCTGCGCGAGCAACCCCGCTCCTTGCTCATCCTGGGCGGCGGCTACATCGCCCTCGAACTGGGCCAGATGTTTGCCCGCTTTGGCACCCAGGTGACCCTCGTCACACACGGCACGCGCATCCTCTCCGGCTACGAGCCGGAAATCGCCGAGGCCCTCACCGAAATCCTCCAGGAGGAAGGCATCCGCATTGTCACCGGGGCGCAGGTGCGCGGCGTAGAACGCTCGGGAGAGGGAGTCGCTCTCTCGCTCCAGCGGCACGCCAGCCAGCAAATACTTTCGGCAGACAAACTTCTGGTGTCCACCGGACGACGCCCCAACACGCAGGAGATTGGCCTGGAGCGCGCGGGCGTGGAGGTAGACACAGCGGGAGCCGTGCGCGTGGATCGCACACTGCGCACCACCGCCTCTCATATCTGGGCCGCCGGGGATGTGATCGGGAGGGAGACCGAGAGCCAGATGGCGACGCCGGTGGGCGCGCACGACGGCAAGATCGCCGCACACAATGCCCTCTCGGGGGAGCCACCCCGCGAGGTCGATCACCGCGTTATCCCGCGCACCATCTTCACCGACCCCCAGGTGGCTGTCGTGGGGCTGACCGACGAGGAGGCGAATGCGGCTGGGATCGCATGCGACTGCAACAGCATCCCCCTCTCGGTTGTCCCACGGGCCGGGGCCGTCCGCGACACGCGCGGGGTGATCAAGATGGTGCTGGACGCTCCCACGCGCCGGGTGGTCGGGGTCTCGATGCTGGGAGTGAACGCGGGCGAGGTGATAGGCGAAGCGGCCATGGCGCTGCGTTTCGGGGCCACGACCGATGACTTCATCGATCTGATCCATGTCTACCCGACGATGGCCGAGGCGCTCAAGCTCGTCGCCATCTCGTTTACCAAAGACGTGAACCGGCTCAGTTGCTGTGCGAGTTGAGTGTGAGAACAAGAAGGTGCGGCTTCAATGGCCGTCTGCCAGGTGTGTTGGAGATCGATGCGCGCGAAGGGCAATCACAGGAATCAAAGGGACACAGACAGTCTTCCCTACCAGATCAGATGCTCAATCCGCATGGTAATGAAAGGAAAGTACCATGAACCAGAAGCACAACAGCAAGCCCGCCGGCGACTTTGACAGCGCGTGGCAGGAAGTGTTTGCCCAGTTTCAGCCACAGGTTGTGATGACCACAGCCCTCTTCAATCTGACTGGAATGGGCGAGCATCCCGTCGAGATCGAGCGGCTGGCCGAGGCCCTTGGACGTTCCCCGGATGAAGCCGTCGCGTTAGCCCAGCAATGGGCGTATGTCCGTGTGGCAGACGGACTCATCCACTACGACCCAGAAGGCAGTCCCTATTCGCGCTATCACGTCAAGGTCGGTACCCGCGTGCTGGATACCGGAGGCTGTGCCGTTGACATCTTTTGGGCCGTGCTCGCGACCGGAGCGTCCGTTCGTGCGGAGTCGAGGTGCCCGGCGACGGGAACGCCGATACGGGTTGAGCTCTCACCGCAGGGCGTTGAGCTGGTCGAACCGCCCGGCGCGGTGGTGACGGTGTTGAACCCGCGGGCGCCAGTCCTCCAGGAGATGCACAACGTCGAGGATGCTGATGCCAATGCGTGCTCCCAGCAGTCTTTCTTCGCCTCGGCCGAAGCGGCAGCGAACTGGCTGGCTGCGCACCCTGGCGGGCGGATCTATGCAGTGGCAGGGTGTTTCGAGTGGTTTCGGCGAAACGTTGTCATGGTTATGGAGGACGCCCACATCTGATGTGCAGGATAGGTCGATGGAAGAGATCAGTTCCTCTGTGTCACTCATGGATACGTATCCCTATTTCCCCGACTGGGGACTTCTCTGCCTGGGAGAAGTCCTCCGGGTGTCCGACTTTCAAGGAGGAGATGCATGCACGAGCAAGAACTGGAACGGCTTGCCAGGCAACTGGCCAATGGGCTGCGCGGCGAGCATGATGTCCTCGGCCGCGAAGTGGTCCGGCTCCTTGTCTCTGGGCAGCCCGTCACACCAGAGCACCTGGCGAGGGCTCTCCAGATGACTGCTGAGCAGGTGGCAGAAGTGCTGGCGAGCTTAGCCGATCTCGATGTGGACCAGAGCGGCAACGTCGTGGGATGGGGACTCACCTTCATTCCCACGCCTCATCGCTTTCGGGTGAATGGGCAGCAGTTCTACACCTGGTGCGCGCTTGATGCGCTGACCTATCCGGCGCTGCTCCAACTCACAGCCAATGTGGAGTCGTCTTGCCCAGTCAGCGCTGCTCCCGTCACGCTGTTGGTCACGCCGGCAGGCGTTCACGACCTGACACCTCCAGGTAGCGTCGTTTCCCTGGTGATCCCCGCACCTGGCAGTTCCTGTAATGGTGATCGCGGCTCCTTCTGCACCCAAAGTCTGTTTTTCCGCTCGAGACGAGATGCGCTGCTCTGGCAGGTATCCTCTCCCAGCGCCTGGCTACTTTCGGTTGCAGATGCCTACCGGGTTGGCCGCCTGCTCGCCCGCTACCGCTACCCGTCGTGAAGAGAGGATCAGCAACAGAACAGATAGGTGCATGATGCATCAGTCCCAGTTAGAGGCTATTGCTCAAGCGGTCTGCAAGAGGCAGGAGCACTACGAGCGCACGACACAGCTGTTTGATCAACTCGTCCGGCTCTTAGTGCAAGGGCAACCCGTTGCCCCGGAACTCCTTGCCAGCAGGCTCGACCGCGACCTGGACGAAGTGCGCTCAATCTTGCGGGCGCACCCGGAACTCGAGTATGATGAGCAGGGCAACCTGGTCGGCTCCGGGCTTACCCTTGTCCCGACCACGCACCAGTTGCAGGTGGGGCAGCGCACCCTGTTCGCCTGGTGTGCCTTCGATACGTTGACGTACCCGGTGGAGCTGCGCCTCTCCGCTCAGGTCACCTCGCGCTGCCCGGTCACCGGGAGCAGCATTCACCTCACCGTCACGCCTGAACAGGTGCTTGGTCTGGACCCAGCAGAGGCCCAGGTCTCGCTCGTCGTCTATGTGGCGGCGGGGTGCCGCCACAACGTGCGGGAGGATGTCTGCAACTACGGGCATTTCTTTGCCTCCCACAAGGCCGCTTTCAGGTGGCAAGCGGCGCATCAAGAAGCGGTAATCCTGTCGGTGGAGGAGGCCTACCAGTTGGGCAAGCTGATCGAGGGCGCTCGCTTCGAGAAAGAAGCATGAGCGAGCAGATCGGAGAGCAAGCTCCTCTTCAACCGTTGACGCAAGAAAAGCCGGAGCGAAAAAGGAAGGAAGCAGCCCATGCAACATCCAGCACTCGAAACCATTGCCGAGCGTCTATTGGAGCAACTCCGCTGCGAGCAGGAGGATCTCTGCCGCCCCATTGTGCAGCAGGTCACACGCGGCAAACCGGTGACACCAGCCTCCCTTCGGGCCTCACTCCAGGTGAGCCAGGACGAGCTGGAACATCGCCTGGCCAAGCTCCCACCAGATGTCGAGGTTGATCGGGCGGGTAATATTGTCGGCCTGGGAGTCACCCTGGTTCCCACCTCCCATCACATTCAGCTTGGTGGCCGGGTACTCTACACCTGGTGCGCCTTTGATACGGTCCTGTTGCCCCCACAGCTCGACGTCGAGGCGCAGGTCCAGTCGACGTGTCCCGTCACCGGTCAACCCATTACCTTTGTCGCCACACCCGAAGGGGTTATCAGGGACCTGTCCCCTGCGAGCAGTGTGATGTCGCTCGTCGTGCCAGCCCAGCGCAGCGACTGCACGCGCGCCACCTTTTGCCAGCAGTCGCTCTTCTTTCAGTCGGAGCGAGCTGCCTCGGCCTTTCTGGCTGAGCACCCGGAAGCCTTGCTGCTTTCGGTCAAGGAAGCCGCCTACGTGGGACGCTTGGTGGCCCAAAGCTGCTCGCTAGACGCGGGATGAGAGACGAGGAGTCGGCACCGATGGAGCAACGCCTGCGTATCCTGACCGTCACGCTTGAGTACCCGCCTCCATCGTTTGGCGGGTACGAGGTGATGTGCGCCCAGGTCTGCACCTGGCTCAAGCAGCATGGGCATGAGGTGCTGGTGCTCACCGCGCTCCCCCAGGAGCCGGGGATCATCGAAGCCGATGTCGCTGGGGATGAGGGCGCAGTCCTGGTGCGTCGCATCCTGCGCAGCTACTGGGACGGATCGGCCAATCTGAACCCGCCCTTTCAGGAGGCACTTGCCATCGAACAGCACAACCAGGCGCAGCTGCGGGACGTGTTGGCAGCCTTTCACCCCGATGTCGTGTCCTTCTGGCACATGGGAGACCTGTCGCTGGGCCTCATCACAACGACGGCGCGCCTGGGCTTCCCGCTGGTCTTCGTCATCGGGGATGACTGGCTCTGCTACGGCGGCTGGGCCGATGCCTGGCTCAGGTGGTGCAACGAGCATCCCGAAGAGGCGGCAGCGGTCGAGCGGCGCACAGGACTCCCCACACGGCTGCCGGACCTGGGAGCGCTGGGCGCTTTCTGCTTCGTCAGCGCCTGGACCAAAAGACGAGCCGAGCAGATCGGCGGGTGGCGCTTTCCTCATGCCCAGATCATCCCTCCAGGTCTCTCGCCCACCGAGTTCCCGCCACTGGTCCAGCCACCAGAGCGCCTCTGGCGGTGGCGTTTCCTTTGGGTGGGCCGCGTGATCCGGGATAAGGGAATTGAGACGGCCATCCAGGCGCTGTCGCTCCTGCCGCAAAACACCACACTTCAGATCGTCGGCATGGTTGACCCGGCGTATCGCCACCATCTGGAAGCGCTGGCCGCAACGCTGGGGGTTGCCTCTAATCTCTCCTTCTCCCTGGCATCCCGGCAACAGGTACGCCAACACTACCAGCAGGCCGATGTCACCCTCTTTACCAGCATGATCGAGCACGAGGCCTTCGGGCTGGTGCCCCTGGAAGCGATGGCGAGCGGCTGTCCCGTGATCGCCACCGGTGTGGGAGGGTCGAGCGAGTACTGCCTCGATGGCGTCAGCGTTCCCCCTGGAGACCCCGCTGCCCTGGTACGCGCCGTGCAGCAGCTGGCGCAGAGCCAGGACCTGCGCCAGCGCCTGGTGGAAGGTGGGCTGCGGACCGCGAAGGCATTCACGCTCGAGCGCCAGGCGGCAGGCATCGAGCGCTTGCTGCTGGCCGCTTCAAGCGCTCCTCGTGCGTAACTAGAGCCATCATTTTCACCACTATTCTTTAGAAGAGAGGATGATACAGCGGCCCTCCAATGGCAACCCGAGAGCAAGAGGAGGAAGGAGACGCTTTTGCTATGACGAGCAATACACAGGATCAGTGGGCACAATGGCTGCTGCATCGACGCTTTGGGGGGATCTCCAACGCGGGCAGGCCATGTTGAAGGAGCTGACCGTCTGACGCGATCGCATTCTTGAACATGCTACCGTTGCCGAGGGAGAGACGGTGCTCGATGTGGAGTGCGGTGATGGGCTGATCGCCTTCGGGGCGCTCGATCGCGTGGGCGAGGAGGGAGTGGTCATCTTCAGCGATGTTTCGCAGGACCTGTTAGCTCGGCTTTGTACATTTCCCATTGGGAAGTGAAGCGTTCAGCGTTGCGTAAAAGCTTTTCCGAAGGCTTCCGGAGGGCACCAAAAGCCGATGTGAGGATGCTGTGCGCTCTCGGGAGTGAAAGCGTAAAGTTTTCTGGCATCACTATGACATGCTGATGTTGGAAAACGCTCTTAGGAAAAATACTTCGAAGCTCCTGTAAGCTTACGCTACCAGGAAAAGCTTACTACTTCCTTGAAGGAAATGCATAAAGTCGAGCTTAGACCACTGCCGCTCCCTCGCCGAGCAGATGCAGGCGTTCGGTCGCTGCCGGTTCGTGCGCGCCCCGGCTGACGACCTGGCTCCCATTGCACCTGGCTCGGTGGATGTAGTCACGACCAGCTCCGTCCTGATCTATGTGCAGGCGAAACAGCAGGCCTTGCACGAGTTTTTCCGCGTCCTCAGGCCAGGCGGCCGGCTCTCCCTCTTTGAACCCATCAACTGCTTCTGTTACCCGGAGCCTCCCCGGATGTTCCTGGGCTATGACGTGACCCCGATCGAGGAGATCGCCGACAAAGTGCGCGCGGTCTTCGAGGGCATTCACGAGCCCGCGAGCAGCCCCCTGTTGAACTTTGACGAACGGGACTTGCTCGCCTTTGCCGAGCGAGCCGGGTTCGCGGAGATCCACCTGGAACTCCAGGCGACCATTAGGCAGTCGAAGCCACTCGATTCCCACGCGGAGACGAGCAGGCTGTCGTGGGAAACGCTCTTGCAGTCGTCAGGCAATCCTCTAGATCCCACGCTGGAAGAGGCCCTGGCGCAGGCGCTCTCCCCTCGCGAAGCCGAACGCTTCACCGCCTATCTGCGCCCCTGGTCGAGACGGTGCAGGGATATGAGCGACAGGCCGTGGCCTATCTGTGAGCGGTGAAGCGCTGAGGCGAGTACTCAGCCGCTGTGGCTCAGATCCCGCGAATTGCGCAACGAGATGTGACCCGCGGCAAAGAGTACAGAGTGCTTGATCACCCGCTTGTCCAGGTACGTCTGCACTTGCCTCCCGATCAATTCCAGCAGCATCCAGAGAGCCAGATGGTGCGCAGCCTCTACGATTGCGGGTCGGTGCCAGTGGAGTCAGAGGGCCTGAACTGCCGCGTCGTTGTGGCCACCAATCAAGCTGGCAAGAAGAAGAGTCCAGTGGGCGTGACCCGTGCAGGCATTGTCTACGAACTCTTCTTTACCAACCTTCCACAGCATGCATTCACCGCTTCCGATGTCGTCGAACTCTATCTGCATCGCGGCGCCTTTGAGCCGACTTTGACCGATGAGGATCGAGAGATCGATCCCGATCGGTGGTGCTCTCACTCGGCCTGGGGGCAGGAGTGCTAGCAGGTGGTGTCGCAATGGGTGTGGAATTGCGCCTGGGACATCAGCTTCATCCAGAACCGGTCCGCACGACCGAATTTGCTCCTGCTCTCTCTCCTCCTTGACCACACACGGCTCCTCTCTCAGGTTATGCTCCCCCTCAGGTGGGCCTGCCTGGAAAGCTGGCCGCTTCTCCGGTCAAGACTTTGCTCTGCAGCCCGATGGGGCGCTGCGCTGTCCTGTTTCCGACGAAGCTTTTAAGGGGTATACGGCGGCGCCCCTGTTGGCCGATACTCTAGAAGGAGAACGCGCCCATCAAGAACCCTGGATGAGAGTAAGTCGAAGCCGGTGTCTGGCAGCCCTTCAAAGGTCGGCTCAATGCCTGTTTGCGGCAGAACCAGGGGGCAGATGACGAGTTTGAGACGGTCCACCAAGCCAGCCGCGAGCAATTGTCGGACCAGCGACACGCTGCCCAGAGTCCGCAACTCGGGACCGTCAGTGCGCTTCAATTCGCGCACAAATCCCACCAGGTCATCGCGGACGATTTTCAGCCCTGGCCAGTCTGTCGCCTCCAGGGAGCGCGAGAACAGCCAGCCCGGCGTTGTCGTCATCCTTTGCCATCCTTCGTCCCGCACTTCGGCGGGTAATCCCGCCATCGCCTCGTAGGTCCGACGCCCGATGAGCATCCGATGCGGAAGCGCCGTGTTGGTCTTGATCCAGTCGGCAAAATCGGGACCATAATAGCCATAATAAGCAGGTGAACGCTGACCTCGGGCAAAGCCGTCGAGACTAATGATGAGTTCACACACAAGATCTGGCATGTGTTCCCTCCCTGGTAGTGTAACCATATTTTCCTCTTTCTTTTGCTGAGATTGAGATGTATTGTCTGCAACATCTGCATCTTACACCAGGACGGTACTTACATCTTGAAAAAAACGGCAAACTATCCTGGCAGGACGTGAGAAGCTACTATCTCACCAGGGGTAGAGCCCAGGAAGCGCTTCAGTGAGCGGGTCAGGTGAGATTGATCGGCGTAACCCAGTTCGTGGGCAGTGTCTAGAATGGGATTCCCCTGGTGCAGGAGTTCCACCGCACGTTGAGCGCGTTGTATCTGGCGGATGTGATGTTGTCCTAACCCGGTGCTGTGTTGGAAGCGGTATCGGAGGGTACGAGCCGAAGCGCTCGCCAGTTCGTCACGGAGTGCCGCTTCTATGAGTGGATCGCAGGTCACCGCGCCTGTTCGCACCAGATGGTTCACGAAGGTCTCTGCGTTTTCAAAGGTGGGGATTTCCCAAACGTTACTCTCCAACCAGAAGTTGCCCCCACTGCCTTCTGGCAGGGTTATCTCCCGATTGAGGATGTTTGTTGCAGGCAGATGGGGCAGAAACGTCCCGACCTTGAATCGTATCCACAGGGTCTCTGCCCCTGCCACATACCTGAGCGGTCTTGCCGCTTCCAATGCGCCCACGACTAAGGTTCGCAGGACCCCCTCGTGTCGCGTAAAGATAAGATGCCAGGTATATTCTGCCGGACGCATTGCGAGGCCATCCGCAACCGTATATCCATGAGCGACCCACTCGATATAGGGCGATTCCACAAAGCGTTCTTCAGGGATAACGATCATACCAATCCCTCCATCTGCTTAAACAGTTTTTCTCTTTCACGATTGACTTCACCACAAGGTGGGTCAATAACGCCACCCGATGCGTGAGTTGTTAGGCGACGAGGCGCGCGGATGGGAGGGGCGCCTCACCTAAAACTTTCTTCGGAAACTGAAAGTGTTTGGTTTTCCTCTCAGTATCTCACATGGTTTCGAAGAAGCTTTAAGTAGCGTTCTCGCTGCTCATTTGCCAGCGGAAATGCACCTGGGCATCCGTTTCGCTCAGTATGTGGATCTGGTCCCAGAGCTCCTGGGGAATGTGCTGGAGCGCCTCTTGCAGAAGCGCATCCTGGGCGATGATTTCTGCTTCCCCTACGTGGCGTGGCCGGTGCTGGTCTCGTTGCAGGCGCACGGCGCACGGCACGTTGAACACCAGCAAGCAGGTGTGGTAGTTGGCCTCGTGTGCCAGATCGAGCAGCTGGCGACGCGCAAAATCGTACAGAGCCGTGCTGTCCGCTACGGTGAGACGCCCCAACTTCAGTCGTTTTCGAATCAGAAAATGGAAGAGCTCAAAGAGGTCGGGATCGACGTTCTGCGTGCGATCCCCGTCGCAAATCAGCGCTCGACAGTGGTCTGACGACACCACTTGCGTCGGCTCGAAGTACTGCTGCGCAAAGGTACTTTTCCCTGCCCCTGCCGGTCCGCACAGTACAATCAGCGTCCTGGGGGCAATCGGGACCTCTCGGCTCATCCTCTTTCCTCTCTTTCGGCTCTTGGTCTCTCTGGCAAGAACGCCTCCAGAGAAGTATACCCTCTTTTCTGCTCGTTTGGGTTTCGGTGATGAGCGCTCTACTCCTCCGCTCTTCTATTGATCAGTGCCAATCTCTTTGCGCATTTCGTGGGCAGATCGAGGTGGAAGGGGGAAATGGCTCTCGGTTTGCAGAGCATTGGTGCTTGCCCATCTTCCCGTGCGATGGCATACTCGAGGTGTTCACCTACTGGTCCGTCGCACTCGACACTGATTCGTACGATAACCAGGGAGGATCTAAGATGGGGTTCTTTGACGCGAGGTTTGGAGCCTATCTGGCCGTCGCGGCGCTGCTGATTGTGACGCCCGGACCAGATACAGCCCTGGTCACCCGCCACGCGCTCCTCGCCGGTAGGCGTGCCGCCTCTTTCACCACACTGGGTATCGGAACCGGCAGCCTTATCTGGGCGTTGGCCTCGGTGCTGGGCATCGTGGTGCTCCTCGAGGAGTCCGTGGCGGCGTTCACGGTCCTGAAGTTCGTTGGAGCGGCATACCTGGGCTATCTTGGTCTGCGAAGCCTGATTGCCAGCTTCAGGGGACACAAGCAGACCCGCGCGATGGCAGCCGATCCCGCGGCGATGCGACTCGGGGGACGGGTCGCCTTCCGGCAGGGACTGCTGAACAATCTCTTCAATCCGAAGGCCGGGGCCATCTTTGCCACAGCGCTGCCTCAATTTATCCGTCCGGGCGATCCTCCCCTGCGCTTGCTGCTGATGCTGCTCGCTTATGAAGCTATACTGCTGAGCTGGCTCAACCTCTATGGCGCCCTGATCAGTCGGGCTGGCCGCAGCCGTTTTGGGACGCGCGTGCGTGACATCTTACAAGGAGTCACCGGCGTGGTGCTCATCGCGCTTGGCGTGCGGCTCGCATTCGAGCGCAAGTAGCGCGTGCATGACGTGATCGGGCCGGCTCCAAAGTCGGAGTCCCACTTCCTGTGGTTGGCTGAGAGGATACCGAAGAGAACAGCGTAATACAGCAAGCATGGAAGGAAGATCTCAAAGGTGAAGCGATGTTACGATCAAATGCGATGACCATCGGACAACTCTCCCGGCGCACCGGCGTGTCGATCAAAGTCCTGCGCACCTACGAGGACCTCGGGTTCCTCTACACCCTGGGACGCAGTGAGAGCAACTACCGCCTGTTCGGCCAGGAAGCGCTCTGGTGTGTGCAGGTGATAGAGGGTCTGCGCTCCCTGGGATTGACTCTCAAAGAGATCCGAGCTCTCGTCACGTGCTATCTTGAGCGTCCCGGCGAGCCGAGCGGCGTCCTGCTGGAAGCGCATCTGGCGCAGGCCCTCGCCCGTGTCGAGGCTCGCATCACCGCACTTGAGGTGCAGCGTCAATGCATCCAGGAGTTCCAGGCCGCCTGCGCCGGCGCACCAGCTCCGCCTGCGGCCTCAAAACTGGCGCAGTTGTTGGGACGAGACCCACGTCGTTGACTGTGGCGATGAGCCATCTGCCTCTTGACTCTCCCCCCAGGAGGAGAGTGTACACTCTGCCTGGTGCACTACATGGATGCCATGTGCTTGAACACAACCGGTGGAGGTCGATTCCTATGTCATTCAACTCTGAAAAGCGCAGCTTTGCCGTCGGCCAGCAGATAGGTGGGTGTGGACGCTGCACGCGCGTGGTGCTGGGCCTGCTCTTACTCGTTTATATCGGCACGTCAATTGCGCAGAGTGGATTCTCCGCGGGGCTGATCGGACAGTTGGCAGGCGGCTTGCTCCTGACCGCGATTCTGTACGTTGTCCTCTTCTGGCGGCTTAGCGAGCGGGTGCGCCATCCCTGGCTCCGCACGCTGCTGTTCTGGCTCCCCGCCGCGTTCATTCCACTCCTGTTTCTCATCCCCTGGGGTTGGGGGTTCGGGGCCCTGCTGTACCTGTCCGTGTCCCTGCTCGTCGCGGCGCTCTCGTCCTACGGTGGCTGCGAGATGGTGGCGTTGCCCAGCCTCCTCTTCCGGCGACAGTGTACGGTCTACTGCCCGCTCAACGCCATTGACCTGGTCGATCGCCGCTACACACAGCGGTAAACGGATCAGCGAATCAAATATCGCAAAGAGTCGGCTGACTTCGATCCAGCTGGCCTTGACCCTTCCTGGCGCATGGAGTACCGTGTCAATCGAGCTGCTTGCTCTTGCATCACTCATCCTTGCTGTGGTACAGTGTCCTCGCACCTCACCTATAACCAGTGAGGTTCGCGGTGAGGGAGGAGACGACGATGACGACTGAACCAACGCAACCCACTGCATGGTCTGCTCAAACGCCAGGCGCAAAGCCACCCCCTTGTATGCAGGAGGTCGTAGGACACGTGTGGCCGAGCCTCCCTCTGACTACCCAACGCTCGCTCATGGCCTGGATAGCGGTCATCCTGTTCCTGCTCAGCGCGTGCTCATCTGCGCCGACCGCAAACCCTGGTCCATCGCCAAGTCGGCAGGCAAGCTCTCCAGCGCCGACCGCAAGCCCGACTGCAAGCAACGATCCGTGCGCCGTCGGGGGACAGACTCCGCCCAGCGGGAATATCGCGGCTAACTTCGCCACCGCCCTCACTTTTGCGCCAGACGGTCGGCTCTTCTGGACGGAGCGATCGGGAAAGGTCAAGGTGTGGCAGGACGGCGCCGCCCATACGTTCGCCACGGTAAAGACGGTCACAGCACAGTCAGACGGCAGCTATAGCGAGCGCGGCTTGCTTGGGCTCGCCATCAGCCCGACCTTCTCATCGGACCGGTTCGTCTATGCCTTCTATTCGGACGTGAACTATATCGAGGAGCACATCGTTCGCTGGCGCGATTGCCGTGGAACGGGCACAAATCCCACCATCCTGCTGACCTTGCTGTCCGGGCCGGACTGCTGCCACAAGGGCGGTCGGCTGGCTTTCGGCATCGATGGCATGCTCTACGTGACGCTCGGAGACGAGCACGAGGCTACGGCGGCGCAGGACACCGGAGACGTGCGCGGCAAGATCCTGCGCTACCGCCCCGACGGCACCGTACCCTCGGACAATCCGTTTGGTGCCGCCAACCCGGTCTGGGCCTACGGATTCCGCAATCCGTTCGGGATTGCTGTCTCCTCGTCTGGACAGATGGCCGTTACCAGCAATGGTCCGACCGGCGATGCCGGTTCACCGGCCAGCGGCTACGACACCCTCGTCCTGAACGTCGCGCGGGGCAGAGGCTATCAGTGGCCGAACTGTTACGGCTACAGCCACCCATTGGCGACGGCCTCCTGCCCAACCGACCAGTCCCCGCCCGATTACAGCACTGAGCGCAGCACCCTGGTTCCGACCGGTGCCGCCTTCATCGATACATCCGCGCCTTCCCCATTGGCCGGTCACCTGGTCTTTTGCACGTACAACGGCGGGATGCGGATCGTCACGCCAGGAAGCCCGCACGCCTCGGTTCAGCCTGGGCCTGCTGGTTGCCTGCTGGATGTGAAGGAGGGCCCGGACCACGCGGTGTATTTCTCGAACACCACCACGATCTTTCGCGTGAGCTAGCCGCAAGACCCCTACACCGCGCTCCCCTCTGGGAAGGGAGAAGAGGTTGAGGGCCTGGGCATGAGGGAGGGAGAACTCCTGGATGTCAATCCCACCATTCAGCGGATCTGGCACCAGTGAGGTGAAAAAAGCAGCGATCGCTCGGAAAGCATGTTGCCGCTTCTCGTTTCGTGAAGAAGAATGACTTCACATGCACACCTTGTACGTACAGCAGAGAGGGAACCACACCCATGTCAGCATCCCAAGAGCGTCAACCCACCCTTGATTTGATTGCTCCTCGTTCTCTGGTCGCAGATATGGAGCAAGCGCTGGCCTTTTATGGACAACTCGGCTTTGTGACCACCTATCACGATGAGGGGTTTGCCATTGTCGAACGGGACGGGGTCGCGTTGCACTTCAATGCCTCTGACTCTGAAGACCCACCACAGGAGCACGTGCTGGGTTGGATTAGCGTCACCACTATCGAAACATTGTATCAGCAGTATGTGCCGACGGGTGCCATTCAGTCTCCTCTCCAGGTGCAGCCCAGGGGAGTGAAAGAATTTGTCCTCCGCGATCCTGACCGCAATCTCCTGATTTTTGGGGAAAGGATTCCCGCAACCTCATCTCACCCGGGTCACCCAACGCTCCTGTCCATTTCGCCACGGGTTCCGGTCACAGAGATGGAGCAAGCCCTGGTCTTTTATGCTCAACTGGGCTTTGCGACCACCGCGCGTTCCGGAGAGTTTACCATCGCCGAACGAGATGGGATCGCTCTACACTTCCATGTTGCCGACGGTCACCGGGTCTGTTGGATTGGTGTGACCGATATTGAGGCGTTATATCAGCAGTATGTGCCGACGGGTGCCATTCAGTCTCCCCTCACCTCTCAGCCCTGGGGCATGAAAGAATTTGTCCTCTGCGATCCGTTTCGCAACCT
>JACZCU010200933.1_pt1 | contig 19207 bp, 19 predicted proteins | sample 8641851 | NCBI WGS metagenome assembly JACZCU01 (sample SAMN15324605, study PRJNA640507) | soil metagenome | isolation source: monocropping sugarcane control | place: China: Luxin town, Laibin City, Guangxi Province | collected 2019-07-25 | depth 10cm m | reverse complement strand
TGCGACACAGTTCGCGACCGGTGGCGCGCTCGAGATGCTCCGCGCATACCGCGAAGACCCCGACGAGCCGGAGACGGTGATGATCGCCGCGACCGATCCGGCGAATCCGTACGGCGCCATCGTGAAGTGGCCCGAGTCGCGTGCGGCGCTCACGCGGAGCGTCGGCGCCAGCGTGATTCTCGTCAACGGCGCACTGGCGGCGTACGTCGGCCGCGGCGAGAAGCAGATCACGCTCTTCCTCCCCGAGGATGAGCCGTCGCGGAGCGCCGTCGCGCGTGCGGTCGCGAATGCACTCGCCTCCCTCGTGCGCAGCGGCGCGCGGCGTGCGCTGCTCATCACCGAAATCGACGACGCTCCCGCCGCGAAGAGTGCGCTCGCGCCAATGCTCGTCGAGGCCGGATTCACGCCGAGCTCGATGGGCTACCAGATGCGGGCGATCGCGCATGCCTGAGGGCGATACCCTCCATCGGATCGCGCGGACGCTGCAGACAGCGCTCGCGGGACGCAAGGTCGTGCGGTTCGAGACGGTGATGCCGAAGCTGGCGCGCGTCGACGACCAGACGCCGATCGCGGGACGAACGATCGAGAGCGTTCGCGCCGTCGGCAAGCATCTGCTCATCGCGTTCTCGGGCGGGCTCGAGCTGCGGACGCATCTCCGGATGAACGGGTCGTGGCACATCTACCGCGCGGGCGAGCGCTGGCAGCGGCCGCGGATCGACATGCGGATGGTGATCGCACTGAGGAGTGGGAGGCGGTCGGATTCAACATTCCGGTCGCCGAGTTCTGCAAAGTCGAGACGCCTGTCGCGGTCGGGCCGGACCTGCTCGCGGTCGAGATCGACATCGATGAATGTGTTCAGCGACTGCGCGTGCTGGCCGATGCTGAGATCGCCGAGGCGCTGCTCAATCAGCGCGCGGTCTCAGGCATCGGCAACATCTGGAAGTCCGAGACGCTGTGGGCGTGTCGCGTCTCACCATTCGCAAGGATGGCGTCGGTCGGCGACGAGAAGCTGCGCGAGATCGTCGTCACCGCGCGCAAGCTCCTGCGGCAAAGTGTCGCATCGACCAGCCGCAGCCGTTTCGCGGTGTACGGGAGGCGAGGCGAGCCGTGCCGACGCTGCGGAACGGTCATCGAGATGCGGCGGCAGGGTCCGGATGCGCGGGTGACGTACTGGTGTCCGCGGTGTCAGCTACAATGAATGCATGGCGATCACGCTTCCTTTCCCGTTGACGGTTCAGGAGATGCGCGTCCTCCAGGAATTCCGGCGCGTCGCGGCCGAGACTCTCGCGCCAGACGCCGTGAAGGCGATCAAGCATCCGGCGGGCGGCGGCGAGGCGCCGGCGCAATCGCTTGTATCCAAGGGGTTTCTGACGGCGAACGGCTCGGACAGCTACACGCTGACCGAAAAGGCGAAGGAGTTCCTCGCGATCGACGCAAAACCGCTGATCGAGGAAACCGGCGGGGGCGAAGTGGCCGCCGAATGATGCACACGAATCAGTGCACTTTTCCTGGACGGTAACCCTCATGGCATCAGCTACTTACCTCATTTAGACGCTTTCCATTAACTGACGCTTCGGTCCGCTGCGGCGCGTAAAATGCATTGACTCAAGGAGTTAAGGGCTTTACGATGACGCGTCGAGGATGCAGATGAAGCATGGCGACAAAGCAAAAGGGAAAGCCAGCAAAGCCAGCAAAACCTCAGGCACGAAAGTCAGCCAAGCCGGCGGCAAAGGCAAAGCCAGCCAAAGCAAAGGCAGCGAAGCCAAAGCCAGCAGCAAAGTCGTCGAAAAAAGCGCCGCCAAAGCCCCAGCCAAAGAAGCAGGCGGCAAAGGCAGCAGCGCCAAAGCCGGCTCCGCCCGCCCGCCCCAGGGAAACGGCGGCACCCGCCCCGCAACCGGCGACGGCAGCTTCGGCAACGCCATCATCGCCGCTGCTTTCAAGCGCGCTGCTAAGAAGTACAGCAACGCCTTCCGGCGCCTCACAGACTGACGGCGGTGTCCGCTATCTGAGCGTGCAGGACGTCGTCGACCTGCACAGGGCGGTCGCATCCGAATTCGGTGGTACGCAGGCGCATCCCGGCGTGGTGGAGTCGCAGTTCGGTCTGCTCAACGCCGTGCAACGTCCCCAGATCACGACCCTCGGACGTGAGGCGTACCCGCAGTTCGCCGACAAGGTGGCCGCGTTCGTCTTTGCGTTGCTGCAGGCACATCCGTTCCGCGGCGGCAACCGTCGCGTGGCGCTCGCCTCGATCTTCGCGTTCTCGGAGCTGAACAACCGGACGGTCGACTCGCGCGTGCTCGACGAGAAGACCGCCGAGACGTTGATCAAGCGCGCCTCCGCACACCGCGAAATGGGTCTGCCGCCCGAAAACGTGTTCGCCGAGCTCCGCGAAGTCATGCGCCGCGCGATCGGGTAGAGAACGGTTCTACGCCGCGCGATCGTGGCGGTCGAGGCCGCCGCGGCCGTGGATCTCGCTGTGAATCCGGCCGAGGAGGATGCGGACGACGCGGAGATCGTGTCCGGCGTCGATCAGCAGCATCGTGATGTCGCCCCCGCCCCACATGAGGCCCGCGAGCACGAGCAGGCGCGTCGCTTCGCCCAGGAGCGTGAGGAGCGCTCCCTGCCCTTCGGTGATGATGCCTGTGACGACTTCGCCGATGAGCATGACCGCCATGAGCACCGCGAGCACTTTGAAGAGCCGCGCGATGTAGCGGAGCGTCACATACGGTTCCAGATCGTCGTTGCGCACCTCTTCTTCGTGTGCGCGCTTGTCGCCTTCCTTGATCGGCGCCGCGCCGCACGTGGCGCACGGCTGCGAGGGGTCTTTGCGCTGCGTCCCGCAGTCGGGACAAGTCACTTCGGTTGCCACTGTCTATCCTCCGGTTGTTCCCCGCCAACGCGCGCGATACCCGCGCACGTCGATGTGCGTGAACGGCCCGTGTCCGCAACATGCGGGATAAACGCCAACTCCGCCCACCAGCTCCGGGTGGTCGTGCTCCACGCGCTCGACCGCCTGCTGGACCACCATCGCATCGCCGATGTCGATGCGGCCGTCGTGATTGAGATCGTCCTCGGCGCCGTTGCCGTCGTTGTCGATGAAGACGTCCGAGGCGTCGCCGTACATGTGGCGGCTGAGGTTCGCCCGTCCCTGCGTGTTGCCGCCGGTGTAGTTGTATTCGGGTGACCGGAAGCCGCTCATGATGTGCATGTTCCGGACAGGGTGGCCGGTACGCTCCAGCTCGGCGATCGTCAGCTCCAGTTTGTCGAGAAGCTTCGGATTCAGCAGGATGTACTTCGGCCAGACGTTGTACTGGTCTTTGGTCAGGAAGTCGCGCAGTTTGAAGTGCGCGGAAACCGGCGTGTCGGCGTTCTGCGGCGTTACCTCGATGAAGCCGGCGGGATTCGCGTAGTTCGGGGTTTTTGGCTTTCTGCCGCTTTCGAATGGCCAGTTGCCAAGGTAGAAGAGCCCGATACGGCCGTTCTTCTTTTCGGAGAAGGGGACCAGCGTCACGAAGGAGAAGTCGTCGACCTGGCGCGTCGCCTGGTCGACTTTCACCGCCAGGTCGTAGACGCCCGGCTGCGGCGGCGCGACGATTTCGGGCGCGATCGGTGCGCCGGCCGCGTGGGTGGTGAAGAGCACCTTGCCGCTGGCGCCGCGGAGCGGGTTGACGATGCCGAGGATGGCGTTGGTGATGTAGGCCGTCGACGGCGCGTTGCCGGTCAGCGCTGCGGTGATCTGCTGCGTAGGCGCGATCGGCGCAGGCGGCGGAGGAACGTGGGTGACCTTCGCCGTGGCGATCGTCTGACGGTGGATGTCGTAGACGTCGTGCAGGGCGCCCACCCACGCGGTCACGTACAGCAGGACGACGACGACACCGAGCCACTGGAAGATGAATTCCTGCCGGTCGTTCAGTCCCCCGAACACGCCATGGCGCGCCCTAGCCACGGCGGCTCAAGTTTCATGAGCCGTGCCGTTTAGGCCTCGGGCCTCGGGCCCCAGGCCTCAGAACCGCCGAGGCCCGAGGCCTGAGGTCCGAGGCCTCATGGGAAGTAGCCCTTCGGAACGCGGAGCTGCTGGCCGGCGCGCGAGGTCACGTTCAGGAAATGCCAGTTGTCGCCGGTCTCGGCAGGCGCGTAGAAGACAAGCTGGTACTGCTGGCGCAGCTCGGCGGCGAGGCGCTGGTAAACCGCCGGGAGCTCGCGTTCCTTCTGGATGATGAAGTACGTCGCGCCAGTGTCCTTCGCGATGTTCGCCAGCTTCCGCGCCTCGAGATAGCCGACGCCGAAGCGCATCAGCCGCGCCAGGACATGGTTCTTGATGATCGGATAGACCGGCACGCCGGCGTAGCGAGCGTAATGGATCAGGTGATCGAGCTTGAACTCCGACCCCTGGTCGACGCCGTCGGTGAGAACGACCAACGCGTGGCGCCCCGGCGTCTTCTGCAGCTCGAAGAGCATCTCGATCGCGCTGTCGTAGAGGTGCGTCTCGCCGATCGGCTTGACGCGGTCGACGGCGTTGGCCGCTGCGTTCCAGTCGTTCGTCCAGTTCGTCAGCCAGAACGTCCGCTGGTTGAATCCGACGATCGCGATGCGGTCCTGCGGCCGCAGCAACGCGCGGGCGAACGACTTGGCGGCCGCCTTCACCACCGGTAGCTCTTCGAGCATCGACTCGGAGTAGTCGATGAGGAGGATGACGTAGAGCGGCTGGTCGGATGCCGGAACGAGCGCCTCGATCTTGCGCGGCGCGCCGTCGTCAGTGAGCGTGAGGTCTTGCAGCCGCAGCGGCGCCGTTCCCGACGCGACGGAGAGCGGGATCTGCTCGAGCTCGACCTGCACCTGCTCGCCGGGACGGTTGCCGAAGAAGACGACATCGTTCGCCTCGGTGCCGTCGAGCGCGCGCGCCACGACGCGGCCGTAGATGGCGTTCGGATATTTCGCGGCGTCGAAGGTCGCTTCGTACGGCGGACGCGCGAGAGTCGCGATCTTGTCTTCGCCGACGTAGAACTCGACGGCGCCGACGGTCGTCTCGACCGGTTTGATCACGTTCGCGGTCATCGTCACGGTGCCGCTCTTCGGAAGCGCCGGCGGCGCGGAGAGGTGGACACGGAATGGCGGCCGCGGATCGTTGACGACCATCTCGTCGGAAGCGATCTCGTTCCCCTGCGCGTCGTATCCGGCTGCCTTGAAGCGGAGCCGCCGGATGTAGTCGCCGATCCTCACCTGCGCCGTCATCGTCTTCCCCGCCGCCTCGGTGAATTTGACGTTGTTGATGAACAGCGCCAGCTTCACGACCGGATCCGTCGCCACGATCGGCACGTTGAGCGTGCCGTGCACGAGCCCTTCGGGCTTCTCCGTGATCCGAACCGTCTGCGCGTTCAGCGCGGCCGTGACGAAGAGCAATACCAGCAGGCGGTTCATTTCACTTGCTCCATCGTGCATTGGCGCGGCTTCTTGTCCGGGCGCCAGCGGAGGAGTTTCGAGCCGTGGCGGAAGCGGCCCTGCGAGAAGTAGTCGTACTCGACCTCGACGACGAGCTCGGGGCGGATCGGGGTCCACTCCGTGCTCGTCTTCGACTGCGCCCAACGACTCGGTCCGCCGGGTGAGCGCACCTGGAACGGATTGTCGGACGCCATTGCCTCGAGTTGCTTCGTCAGGCCCGGCCGATCGGTTTTCTTGATGGACGACGTGTGGCCGATGTAGACGAGGCGGCCTTCGTCGTCATACAGGCCGAGGAAGAGCGCACCGATGACCTTCGTCCCTTCGCCATAGCGGAAGCCACCGACGACGCAGTCGGCGGTCTTCATGTGCTTGACCTTGACCATCCCTTCGCGGTCGCCGGAGTGGTACGGCTCCCCGAGTTTCTTCGCCATCACGCCGTCGAGCCCGAGCTTTCCCATCTTCTTGAACCAGTCGTTCACGACGGCCCGCTCGGTGGTGGCGGGCGAGAGCGTGATCTGCTCGTGGTCGACCGACGTGAAGAACTGCTCGAGTTGCTCACGTCTTTTCTCGATCGGCTGCTTCGTGAGGTCCTTCGACTTCAGCGCGAGGAGGTCGAACGCGTAGTAGTGCGCCGGCGTCGCGGCGGCGAGCTTCCGCACCCGCGACTCGGCCGGATGAATGCGCTGCAGCAGGTCGTCGAACGAGAGCTTCCCGTTGACCGGAATGACGATCTCGCCGTCGAGCACGAACTCCTTCGGCTTGAGCGACCGGAACGCCTCGACCAGCTCCGGGAAGTAGCGCGCCAGCGGCTGACCGGCCTTCGACTGGATCTGCACGTCATCGTGGTCGCGGAAGACGATGGCGCGAAAGCCGTCCCACTTCGGCTCGAACTGCCACGTGTCGCCGCGCGGGATGGCCGACGCGCGCTTCGCTTCCATCGGCGGATAAGGTGGTTCGATCGGCAGCGTCATTTCAGGATCTTGTAGAGGTCGAAGCGCTTCTTCCCGAGGACCGGCTTCCAAAGGTCGCCAAGCTTGGATACGCGCGCGACGATGTTGTCGATGCGGAAGTCTTCAATCCGGATGCCGCGCTCGATCTCTTCCCAGGTCACCGGCGCGGAGACGCTCGCGACCGGCGTCGGCCGGACGGAGTAGATCGACGCGAGCGTGCGGCCCCATGCGTTCTGGTTGTAGTCGACGAGCACGCGTCCGTACGGCCGTTTCACCTTCTTGTACTCAGCGGTGATGATGTCGCGGTGGCGCGACTCGAGCTCGAACGCGATCGCCTTCGCGAACGCCCACACTTCCTTCTGCAGCGGGCCGCGGACGATTGGGATGTAGACGTGGATCCCCTTCGAACCGGTCGTCTTCGGATAGCACGTCATCTTCAGCGGCGCCAGGATGTCGCGGACGCAGAGCGCGACCTCGGACACCTGCTTGAAATCAGCGCCCGGCCCCGGATCGAGGTCGAAGTGGAGGAAGTCGGGACGATCGGTGTCGTCGCAGCGGGAGTACCACGGGTTGAGATCGATGCAGCCGAGGTTGATGAGCCAGAGGAGCGACGGGAGGTCCTGCACGATCGGGAAATTCACCATCTCCGAGTGCATGATTCCGCAGATCTCGATCCAGTCGGGCCGCGGCGACGGCGCGCGCTTCATGTAGAAGAATTCGCCCTCCGCGCCGTTCGGGTAGCGTTTCATCACCATCGCCCGATCGGTGATGTGCGGCAGCAGCCAGGCGGAGATGTCGGCGTAGTACTGCAGCAGGTCGCGCTTCCTGACGCCGAGCTTCTTCCAGAAAAGCTTGTCGAGGTTCGTGAGCCGGACCTCGCGCTCGCCGAAGCGGAGCGTGACGTCGGTTTCGATCTTCGGAATGACGAAGCGTTTCGCGGCCACCGCTGCCAGTTTACGAGATGAGGTGCAGTGGCATCTTCCCGCTGCCGCCGGGGCCGCGATGGCGCGGGTTGTCGAGGGTGACGTATTCGAGCTCGCGATTCGCCCGGACGGCGCGCAGCATCAGGCCGCCGCGCGACATATCGCCGAGGCCGGCGAAGGCGTGCGGAAAGCGGAGCCGCTCGCCGAAGATCGGGAGGAGAACGTCGACGTACTTGCCGCTTGCGACGCTGCCGAGGAGCACGACATTCGTGTCGCTTTCGATCGTTTCTGCGAGCTTCGTCGCCGTATCGCGCAACGTCTTCACGTACGTGCGGTTCTTCACGTCGACGTCGGTCCGCGACATCTTCTTCATCCGCTCCTCGTCCAGCGTCCAGGTCGGCGGCACGAGGCCGAATCCGGGCGCGATGACGTAGCTGTTGTCGACGCCGCCGAAGTGGAGGGCGTATGCGATCTTCCCGCGGAAATAGAGGGCGCTCATGAACGCGAACGCCTCCGCGATCATCACCTCGCCCGAGCGAAAGCGCTGCGCCGTCGGGAACTGCGCCCGCGGCGACATGAGCTGCTTCGCCCGCAGGCCGCTGGTGTTCGCGGGCGAGAGGAGGAAGACCCTTTGGGACATTTCGGGGAGCAAAACACACCGGCTGGCGCGCATCATCCCGTGACGGATTGATTTCGGTCCGGAAACTCGGCGAGAATTCCCGCGCTCCGATGACAATGCGAGGTGGTTCGCGGGAGATGCGGCGCGTGTCGCCGCACGATTTCCGGTGGGACCGCGCGCTGATCGCGACGTTGCGGCACTCGACGCTGCCGTGGAACGAGGAAGTCGCCGCCAAGCCGCTCGCCGGCGCGCAACTCGGGAATCGCGATCGGCTGTCGCTTCTCGCGCAGTTCGCGGCGCATGAGGCGATGCTGCAATTCGCCGGCATTGCCGACGGCGAGCTCGATGCGGCCGAGTGGATGGTGGTGCAGAAGCGCGGAGCCGACGCGCGTCTCGTCCGCGTTGGCGCGCGCGCGCCGGATGCCGACGGGCCGCCGCCGCTCACGCTGGCGCAGCAATTCGCGGAGCTGGTGCGCGCGCCGGAGCTCGAGGTCTTGCGGCAGTCGTGGGCACGCGCGGAGGGGGTGTACATCGAGTGCTTCGCGAAGCTCACGGGCGACGTTGCGGCCGACCTGCGCTGGACGCGTGCGGCGGCTGCTGGAGCGGTCCTCTCGCCCGGTCCCGAAGTGCTGCGTGCCCTGCCGCGAGGCCGGAGCACGTACTCGGACGAGTCGTGCGTCGAGGCGATGCGGGCCTACGGCCTCGACGTGCGCGTGCTACGCGGCGGCTCGATCATGCGGTACGGTGCGCTGGCGGAGCTGAACGTCGATCCGCGCCTCTCCGAGACCGAGGTGGCCGAACGGGTCGATCGCGAGCTGGTGCTGGTCGCCGTCGATCCCGAGACGTTCGATCCTGCGTCGAAACGGGTCCTCCAGCTTCTCGGCTCGGTATTCACTCCCGATGCCGATCCCGTTCTTCCGCCGTCGCGGCGTTTCGTCGTTGCGCCGTCGTTGGCGCTCGCCCGAGTTGCGGCGCACCTCGACGTCCAAAGCAGCGAGCTCGATGATTTGCTCCTCCGCGGCACGGTGTCGCCGCCGCGCGAGATCGACATCGCGGAGCCGGTGCGGTCGTACATCGCGGTGTTGTCGCTCCTCGGCGACGAGATTCCGGCAGCGGTCGCCAAGCGGCTGCTGCGCGAGTTCAGCGACATCGCGCTCGACGATCTGGTCGTCGACGGCGTGACGTCGTTCGACGGAACGACATTCCGGTTTGCGAAGGATGCGTCGCACCTCATCCCCGCCAGCTCCCGGGCGGCGATCTGCCGGATCGCGGCGAACGTCTCGGAAGAGAGCGGCGACCTCGTACGTGCAGCCAGGCTGCTCGTCGATGGCGGTGACCTGATCGGCGCGACGGCGCTCCTCGAACGGGTGACTTGGAGCGCCGACGAAGCCGGCGTGCTCTGGAGCCTCCCCCGGCGCGTGCTATCGCAGAAGCTGGCGAAGGCGCTCGCGCGGATGCTCATCAAGGCTGCGCGGTATCGCGACGCGCGCGAGATCGCTGCCCTCATCGACGACGACGATCGTGAGCTGGCGCTCGCGTTCATCGAACGGCGGACCGGCGACTACGGCCCCGCGCTGGCGCGGCTCGAGCGGCTTTCCGGCGACCGCGCCGGCGCGCTGCGCGCCGAGGTGCTGTCGATCCTTCGCCGCTCGGACGAGGCGCGAGAAGCAATCTCGCGTACGAACAATCCGTACCTGCGGGCGCTCATCCTCGGCGAAGACGCCGGGCTGAAATCGCCGTACTTTCGCGAACGGCTCGCGACGTATCGTGCCCTGGAGGGCGACAATATCGATTCCGCTCTCGCGCACATCACGAGTGCGTTGAGCCACGCGCGCTGCGCGATTCATCGCATCGACGCCATGATGGATCGCGTCTACACGCTCTTCCACGCCGGACGGTGGAGTGAAGCGCGCGCGGCGGCCCTCGAAGCGCTCGCGGTGGTCGAGGAGACGCAGGGGGACCGCGCGGCGGGCGGCCTGCTGTTCCTGCTCGCGTACCTCTACGCGGACGAAGGACTGCTCCCGCAGGCGGCGCAGCGGCTCGAACGCCTCCGGCACTTCTACGGCGCCACGAATGATGAGGAGCATCTCGCGGAGCTCGAGCTCCTCGCCGCACACCTCGAATTCTGCCGCGGCCGATTCGACGCCGCTCATCGCGCCGCCACGGCACTCCTGTCGCGAACACACGATGCGCCGATCCTCGAAGCTGCCGGAGTCATCGTCGACGAGATCGACTTCGTTCGGGGCCGGGCGATCCAACCCCGCGACGAGCCGCGAAACGTCGAGTTGCGCAAGCGCTATCGCAATGTGCGCAGCGGGATACGCACGAAGCAAATCGAAGAGACGTCGCCGCGCGACACTTCCGGCCCCGAGCTTCACTTTCTGCGCGCGCTCGCGCTCGACGACCTCTCCCCGATCGACATCCGATGGCGCTACGCCACGCGCAATCGACTCGGCCACTGGAGCGAGCCTGGGCCACTCGACGAAATCGCCGCTGAGCTCCCGCCGGATTGGATCGCGCCGAGCGACCGCGAGCTCCTCTTCATCGAAGGCTCCTCCGCGTGGCCGCGCGAATCGCGCGATGCGGTTGCCGCCGCGTTCAGCGCGCGCGACGAGTTGCGGCGCCTCCGCCGGCTCGCCGAGCAGGACGAGACAGACCAACGCCCGCGCGCCGCGACGGCGGGGATGATCGGCGACTCGCTTCCGATCCGCGAGATCCTCTCCCGCATCGCGCTGGTCGCGCGCCGCGACGTCGCCGCCTGCATTCTCGGCGAGTCGGGCACCGGCAAGGAGCTCGCCGCGCGCGCGATCCACGCGAACTCGCCGCGGCGAAGCAAGACGTTCACGGCGGTGAACTGCGCGGCGCTGCCGGAGAACCTGATCGAGAGTGAACTGTTCGGCCACATGCGCGGCGCGTTCACGGGCGCCGACCGCGACCGCGCGGGGCTGATCGAGACGACGGACTGCGGCACGCTGTTCCTCGACGAGATCGGCGAGATGCCGCTCACCGCGCAGGCAAAGCTCCTGCGATTTCTGCAGGACGGCGAGTTCCGCCGCGTCGGCGAGGCGACGAACCGCACCTCCGACGTCCGGATCGTCACGGCGACGAATCGGAAGCTCGAAGCTGCCGTCGAGGAAGGACGTTTCCGCGAAGATCTCTACTATCGGATTCGCGGCGTCGAGGTCTCGCTGCCTCCGCTGCGCGAGCGCGGCGACGACATCCTCCTGCTCGCCCGCTCGTTCCTCGCACGCGAGCGGGAGAAGCATCGCGGCGGTCCGTCGCTGCTGTCGAACGATGTGGAGTCGCTCTTCCTCGCCTACGGCTGGCCCGGCAACGTCCGCGAACTGCAGAACACCGTGCGCGCCGCGCATGCCATCGCGGGGGACGCGAAGGAGATCGCCCTCGAGCACCTGCCCGAGCGGTTGCGCAACACGTCGATTCCGCGCGTTGCGAGCGGCTCGTATCAGGATGCGGTGCTGCGTTTCAAACGCGACCTGATCGAGAACGCCCTGTCGCAGTCGAAGGGAAATCAGAATCGCGCCGCGTCGATCCTCAAGATTTCGCGGCAGGCGCTCGGCTATCAGATCCGCGAGCTCGGCATTCTCACGGAGAAGCCGATGTCACGAACCGAGGAACGACGTGTGGCGAAGCCGTCGCGTATCGCAAGCCGCCGCTTGCGCCGGGCGTAGAATCGAATCATTCATTCAGAGCCCATGATGCGACCTCGATTCGCTCTGCTCGCCATCCTCGCCGCCGCTGCCGGCTGTGCGCTCTACAACGACGTCTCGATTTCCCCGTTGAACATGAATCCGCTCCTCATCGATCACGGGGCGGACGTGCAGGGAATGGTGCGCAAGGCCGACTACCTGCGCGCCGTCGAGTACGCCTCGACGGTCGAGTCGCGCACGCGCCCGTCGGCCGCGGAGCTCGCGGCGCTCGGCTCCGCCGAGCTCACCTCGGGACGCTACGACGATGCGCGAAAGCACTTGCGTGCGGCCTTGCAGCTTCAGCCGTTCCACACGACCGCGTCGCAGATCGAGTGGTCGCTCTCGCAGGTGGAGTACATGTGCAACAACTACGACTCGGCGCTCGAGTGGGCCGAGTCGGCGACGAACCACGGCGTCATGGTCAAGCAGTGGCACCTCGACTATCTCCGCGCGCTCGCGCATACCCGCATCTACGACTTCTCGGGCCTTCCTACGACGCAGGTGCCGATGAAGACCACGCGTCCGGACGTTCCGCGCATCGACCTCCGGCTCAACGGAAAGCGGTCGATCAGCGCGGTGATCGACTCCGGCGCCGTGCTGTCGATCGCATCGCAACAGCTCGCCGACTCGCTGCCAATCGAGCGTCTCGGAAAGTTCACGGGCACGTTCTATGGACTTCTCGGCGAGCCGATCGAAGTCGAGTTCGGCCTGCTGGAATCGATCACGATCGGCGACATCGTCGTGCAGAACGTTCCGGTCGCGATCATGCCGGACGAGAAGATGCACTTCATCTCCGTCGGCAAGACCCCGTTCAACATCGACTTCCTCCTCGGCGCGAACTTCCTCAAGGAGTTCCGCACCGATCTCGACTTCCCGCGGAGCACCGTCACGTTCCAGCGCCTGACCGCGGCCGACCGCCACCCGGCGGAGGACCAGAACCTGTTCATCCACGGCTTCCGGCCGTATGTTCGCGGTCTCGTCAACGGGCACGGGTGGTTCACGTTCGTGCTCGATACCGGCTCCGAGGTGACGTTCCTCAATAGCGACGAGAGCCTCGCCCTGCCACTCCACAGTGCAGCGCCGCGCGTGCACGGCGCGATGCTTCAGGGTCTCGGCGGCGCGAAGAAACACGGCGAGAAGGTCGAGGACGTCGAGCTCGGGATCGATCGTTGGGCCGGCACGTTCAAGACCGTGCCGATGTACTCCCCGTCGGAAAACGAGACGGCCGCCGGCATCCTCGGTGAGAACTTCCTCAACAACTTCCGCGTGGTGCTCGACTACGGACGAATGCGCCTCGACCTCATCCGGAACGGCGGCTACTCGAATCTGAAGCCGACGACGCTCCGCGCGGCGTCGTAGCGACTACTTCTTCTTTTTCTTCGCCCACCCCTCGACGATTTTCTGAGGGGTGCGGCTGAGCGCGAGCGAATCGGGCGGCACGTCCTTCGTGATCGTCGAGCCGGCGCCGACGTAGGCACCTTTACCAACGCGCACCGGGGCGACGAGCTGCGTGTCGCTGCCGATGAACGCGCCGTCCTCGATCACGGTCTTGTTCTTGTTCACGCCGTCGTAGTTGCAGGTGATCGTGCCGGCGCCGATGTTCACGTCCGCTCCGACGTCGGCGTCGCCGATGTACGAGAGGTGCGACGCTTTCGCGCCGTTGCCGAAGACCGCTTTCTTCGTCTCGACGAAGTTGCCGACCTTCACGTGCGTGCCGAGGTGCGTGCCGGGACGAAGGTGCGCGTAGGGGCCGACCGATGCGTCGTCGTCGATCTGCGACTCCTCCGCGACGGTGCCGCTTTTGAAGTGCACGTTGTCGCCAGCCGTGACGTTGATCAGATGAACGCCGGGCTCGATGACGCAGCCGTTGCCGATCTTCGTCGTCCCCTCGATCGTGACGAAGGGATAGACGACGCTGTCATTGCCGATGGTGACCGTGGAGTCGATGACGACGGTGTTCGGGTTGCGGAACGTGACTCCGCTCGCCATCAGCTTGGCGACCACGCGGCGCTGGATCTCGCTCTCGACGGCCGCGAGGTCGGCGCGTGAGTTGACGCCGAGCGCTTCGACCGGGTCCGGAGTGATGACCGCGCCGACGCGATGTCCGGCCTTGCGAAGGACGGCGATCAGGTCGGTGAGGTAGTACTCGCCTTGCGCGTTTTTCGTCGAGAGGCCGCGCAGGTTGTCGAAGAGGTGTTCGGTGTCGAAGACATAGATGCCGGCGTTGACCTCGCCAATCCGCTTCTCGGCGTCCGACGCGTCCTTCGCCTCGACGATGCGCATGACGGCGCCGTTGTCGTCGCGGATGATCCGGCCGTACATCGCCGGATCGTCGAGCTTCATCGTGAGCAGCGTGAGCGCGTTCTTTTCCGCCTCGTGTTGCGCGAGCAGCTGCTGCAGCGTTTCGAGCCGCGTGAGCGGGACGTCGCCGGACAGGATGAGGACGCGGCGCGCGTTGACACTGTCCGCTGTCATCAGAACCGCGTGACCGGTCCCGAGCTGCGGTTCCTGGACACAGAAACGCGCCCGATCGCCGATCGCGCTCTGCACCGCGTCGCGCTGGTGGCCGACGACGACGACGGGCGACGCCGCGCCGACTTCGGCCGCGAGGTCGAGGACGTATTCGATGATCGCGCGGCCGGCGGCGCGATGCAGCACCTTCACCGTCGCCGATTTCATGCGCGTTCCCATCCCCGCTGCGAGGATGATCACGTCGAGATCACTCATTCCGTTCTCCGCATCCGCTCGAGGGTTCTTCCGTAGCGATCGTAGAGGCGGAAGATCGTCTCGGCCAGCGCGCCTGCATCGTGCCGCACGTAGTCCCCTTCTGCAATGATGTCGCCGAAGAAAGGCGTGACGCCGAGCTCCCGGATCGCGCCGAGGTCGAACGGCACCGGATCCTGGTGCTGCTTCGCGTATGCCTGCAGGATCGCCTCCGAGGGGCGGCGTCCGTTGATGACCATGACGTCGACGATCAGCCCCGCGTGTTCGACGATGGCGCTCAGGTGGTCTTCCGCCGCGTAGCCATCGGTCTCGCCCGGCTGCGTCATGACATTGCAGACGTAGACGCGGAGGGCGCGCGCGTGACGCAGCGTCTCCGCGAGCGGCTTCAGGACGAGATTTGGAAGCACGGAGGTGTAGAGCGAGCCGGGCCCAATGAGAATCAGATCCGCGTTGCGGAGCGCTTCGAGCGCTGCGTCGAGCGGCTCGGCGTCGGGAGGATCGATGGCGAGATTCACGATCCGGGCGTGCCGCGGCTCCGTGTTCACCTTCTCGCCGAGTAACGAGCCGCTGATCGCAACCTCCCCGACGAGCTGCGTGCCGTCCGCGAGCGTGGCGCGGAGCCGGACATCCTGCAGCGTCGACGGGAAGATCTCGCCGCGAATGTTGAGAACCTCGGACGCCGCCAACACGGCGTCCTCGAACGAGCCGGTGATGTCGCTCAGCGCTTTGAGCAGGAGATTGCCGAGGGAGTGGCCTTTGAACGCCGACTCGTCTTCGAAGCGGTAGTTGAAGACCTTCGAGAGCAGGTCTTCCTCCTCAGCCAGCGCGGTGATGCAGTTGCGGATGTCGCCGGGTGGGAGGATTCCGAACTCGCGTCGGAGGACACCCGAAGAGCCGCCCTCGTCCGTGACCGTGACGATCGCAGAGAGGCGGTGGATCGACCACGTGCCGACGCTGCCGACGTACCTCTTCAGGCCGCGAAGCAGCGTCGAAAGGCCGGTGCCGCCGCCGATCGCGACGATGTCGAGGCCGTGCTTCATCTCTCCGTCATCCTGAGCGAAGCGAAGGATCTCACAATGCGAAGGCCGAGATCCTTCGCCGTCTACGCGGCTCAGGATGACGGGCTGTAGCCCGTCATTTCTTTTTCAGCTCGGTCAGGACGAGCTTGGCGACGGCTTTGAGCGTGTCGAAGACGCCGGTGCCGTTCATGGCGACCGCCTCGAACGTCGGCTCGCCCTTGTAGTTGAGCTGCCGGTACATCTCGCCGGGGTCGACGGCGGTCGGGAGGTCGCGCTTGTTGAACTGCATGACGTAGGGAATGGTCTTCAGGTCGTAGCCCTGCTCTTTGAGGTTCTTATCGAGGTTGGCCAGCGACTCGATGTTCGCCTCCATGCGCGCTTCCTGCGAGTCGGCGACGAAGACGACGCCGTCGACGCCCTTCAGGATCAGCTTGCGCGAGGCGTCGTAGAACACCTGTCCGGGGACGGTGTAGAGGTGAAAGCGCGTCTTGAACCCGCGCACCGTACCGAGGTCGAGCGGGAGGAAGTCGAAGAAGAGCGTCCGGTCGGTCTCCGTGGCGAGGGAGATCAGCTTCCCCTTCGCTTGAGGGTTGGTCTTGTCGTAGATCCACTGCAGATTCGTCGTCTTCCCGCACAGACCCGGGCCGTAGTAGACGATCTTGCAGTTGATCTCCCGTGCGGCGTAGTTGATGAACGTCATCGCTATTCGCTGAACAGGCTGTCGATGTCCTCGTCGGTGATCTCAGCGAACGGCGAGTCGAAGCGGTTCGCGAGGTTGCCTCGGTCCGCCTCTGATTTCTTGAGCAGAACCTCGAACGTCCGCTCGAGCTCCTGCGACGCTTTCTTCACCCGCAACCGCACCAGGCCGAGGGACGACCGCTCGTCGAAGATCACGACCAGGATCACGCGCTGTGCGACCAGAGAGATGTGGATGTTGTCCCGCTCCCCCTCGTGGAAGAGGATCGAGAACTCTTTCTCGCCAATGAGCTTTGCGAGGCCGTCTGTCGCTGCGACGTTGCCGGCGGTCAGCGAGGCGAGTGACGTCGCGTCGACGCCGCGCATGTCGCCCTCGGCCGCGATCTGCTGGCCGTTCTTGTCGACGAGGAAGACGATTTTCGCGTTGGAGTCGACCTGCAGACGGCGGAGCGTGTCCTTGATCTGCTGGTACTCCTCCTCGTACATGACGAGATCAGGAGAGGCCATTTATCTTTCCATTTTCCCGTGGACGGGAACGCAATGTATAGCACATATCAGATGTCCCGCCGCCCTTCGAGCGCCTTGGCCATCGTCACCTGATCGGCGTATTCGAGATCGCCGCCGACCGGCAGGCCGAAGGCCAGCCGCGTGGTGCGGACGTCGAACGGCCGAAGCTGCTGCGCGATGTAGAGCGCGGTCGCCTCCCCCTCGACGTTCGGGTTCGTCGCGATGATGACCTCGCGTACGGCGCCGTCTTTGACCCGCCGGATCAGCCCCGCGACGTCGATGTCATCGGGGCCGACGCCGCGCAGCGGCGAGAGCGCGCCGAGGAGGACGTGAAAGACGCCCCTGAAGTCGCGCGTCTGCTCGATCGTGGCGATGTTGTAGGCCTCCTCGACGACGCAGATCAGCGAGTTGTCGCGCCGCACGTCGTTGCAGATCGCGCACGGATCGACGTCCGTCATGTTGTTGCAGACGGAGCAGCGGAAGATCTTCTGCTTCACCTCGATGATCGCGCTCGCCAGCGCCTCCGCCTCGGCTGGCGTCCGCTTGAGGATGTGGTACGCGAGACGCGACGCCGACTTGCCGCCGATGCCGGGGAGCTTGGTGAGCTCGTTGATGAGGTTCGCGAGAGGAGGAGCGGTCAACTCAGAAGAGTCCTGGGATCTTCATCCCGCCGGTCATGGCGCCGAGGGACGACTGCATCTCTTCGTCGACCTTGCGCGCCGCTTCGTTCACGGCGGCGACGACGAGATCCTGCAGCATATCGACGTCATTCGGATCGACCGCTTCCTTGTCGATCGCGACGGCGAGGAGCTCCTTCGAGCCGTTCATGGTCGCCTTCACCATCCCGCCGCCGGCGCTTCCCTCGACGCGCAGCTCGGCCATCCGCTGCGCCATCTGCGCCTGCATCTGCTGCACCTGCTTCATCATCTGTTTCGGATTCACTTGGTTCTCCTGCCTTCCACGATTTCTGCGCCGAGGTGCTTTTGGAACGCGCGCATGACGGGGTCGTCGCGCAGCGCGGACGGCTTGTCCTCCTCACGGCGGTTGTGGGGAATGATTTCAGCCACGGCGTCCACCGTCACGGTCTCACCGAAAACGTCTGACGCGATCTGCTCGATGGTGACCTTTGCGTCTTTGACGTAGTCCGCATAGGTCGCATCGTCGAAGATCCAAGTGATTCGGTTGCCGTCTTTCTTCGCGCTTTTTGCATGTGCGAGAAAGCTCGCAATCGCCGGCTTCGACTTTTGCAGCCGCTGCTGGAGCGCGTCCAGAGTGCTCTGCTTCTGTGTGGGTGCCGGCGCCCTCGCCGGCACAGCGCCGCTGCTGGCGGCGCTACTCTCTCCCGCCAGCACCGCCTCCACCGCCTTCAGCCGCGGGAACGTCGCCGCCTTGAGCAGCGCAATCTCCACCGCCAGCCGTTGATGCTCCGCCTTGTTCACGGTCTCGTCGTCGCGGATGAGCAGATTCGCAATCCGCAGGAGGTCCGAATACGAAAAGCGTTCAGCCGCGTCGCGAATGGTCGCCAGATCCTCGGGTGACGCGGCGAGGAGCGACTCGGGCGCGCCTCCGGCGACCAGCAGCAGGTTCCGGATGAAGTTGAGAAGATCGCGGAACAGCATCTTGAAATCGCGCCCGCTGTCGGCGGCTTCCTGCAGCGCCTCGAGAATCGCGGCGTGATCGCCTTCGGAGATCCTGGAAACGAGGCGCGCGAAAAAGTTCGTGTCGGAGAGGCCGAGGACCGTTGCGACGTCCGCAGCGTTGATGCTCTTTCCGCTGAACGCGATCACCTGGTCGAGCAGCGAGAGCGAGTCGCGGACCGAGCCTTCGCCGCGGCGCGCGATGATCTCGATCGCACCGCGGTCGGCCTCGATCCCTTCCGCCTTGCAGATCTCGCCGAGGCGGCCGATCAACTCTTCGAGCGTGATCTTTCGGAGCTGGAACTTCTGGACCCTGGAGATGATCGTTTGCGGCACCTTGTTCACCTCGGTGGTCGCAAACATGAAGATGACATGGGGCGGCGGCTCCTCGAGGATCTTCAGCAGCGCGTTCCAGGCGCCGGTCGAGAGCATGTGCGCTTCGTCGATGATGAAGATGCGGTAGCGGTCGCGCGCCGGCTGGAACTGCGTGACCTCGCGAAGCTCGCGAATGTTGTCGACACCGGTGTACGTCGCCGCGTCGATCTCCCGCACGTCGAGGTCGATTCCCTCGGTGATCTCGCGGCAGATGACGCAGGTGTTGTCCGGCTCGACCGTCGGTCCGCTCATGCAATTCAGCGCTTTCGCGAGGATGCGCGCGGCGGTCGTCTTGCCGACGCCGCGGACGCCGCTGAAGAGATACGCGTGATGGATCCGGTCCGATTCGATCGCGTTCTGCAGCGTCCGGACGGTCGTTTCCTGTCCGATGATGTCGCTGAATCGCTGCGGGCGGTACTTGCGGGCGAGCGCCTGATAGGACATTGACGCGGAGTCTAAATGAGGGCGGCGCGGAGGGCGAGGTCCGCTCGGAAGAGCCCAGGCCGAACTGTGTCACGCAGGGGGAGCACCTTATCGCTGCTTCCTTCCGGACCTGACGAGGTTCGGTGCGCCTGCTGCACAGGACCCGAGCTCATCCCAGCGGGCCTGCT
>JACZCU010071802.1_pt1 | contig 19239 bp, 12 predicted proteins | sample 8641851 | NCBI WGS metagenome assembly JACZCU01 (sample SAMN15324605, study PRJNA640507) | soil metagenome | isolation source: monocropping sugarcane control | place: China: Luxin town, Laibin City, Guangxi Province | collected 2019-07-25 | depth 10cm m | reverse complement strand
GGCATCATGAACATCATGCTCGTCAGCGTGACCGAGCGGACGCGCGAGATCGGTGTGCGCAAAGCGATCGGCGCGCGCCGCGACGACATCGTCAAACAGTTCCTCCTCGAAGCCATCGTCCTCTCCGAGCTCGGCGGCATCCTCGGCATCCTCCTCGGCGTCCTCGGCGGCAACGGCATCGCGCTCTGGCTCGACATCGCGATGGTCTTCCCGTGGGGCTGGGCGCTCACCGGATTGATCGTCTGCTCCGCGATCGGAACCGGCTTCGGCTGGTATCCCGCGTTCAAAGCCTCGCGCCTGGATCCGATTGAGGCGTTGCGGTACGAGTAGAAGAAGTGGAGCGGCGGGCTCTTAGTCCGCCGAATTGTTGATTGACCGGCGGGCTAAGAGCTCGCCGCTCCACTTTTCCGTGCAACGTGGCACACGCCCCATCGTATGAAACTCCTGCACAATGACATCCTCCATGACCGAACGTCTGCGCTGGATCGCCGAGCGGGCAACCACAGCCGTGTTGCTCGTCGCTGCACTCGCATTGCTCGTCATGCCGCGCGCGGTCGAGCAGCTCACCGGCGTGCGCGAATCGCCGAAGCTCAGCGCGCCTGACAACCTCCCGCCGCTCTCGAAAGAAGACGCGACGCCGTTCTTCGCCTCGCGCAATCAGCTCGAGATTCGCGTGCCCGAAGCCACGACCCTGCGACAGTTCCTCGATCGCAATCGACTCAACAAGCCGTACCACCGCCAGCAGATCGTCGAACAACTCGGCAACGCCAGTCCCGATACACCGATCGCCGCCGGAACGACTTTTCGTTTGTCGCTCACGCCGGTCGCCGTGGATGTGCCCGGTGCGCGCCCGCAGGAACACGAAGAGCACGAAGATCACGACGAGCACGAAGAAGATGAGGAATCGGACTGATGCGCTTCCTCTGCAAAGACTGCTGGATCGCACACGACGAAGACACGCTGCTCGCGCGCTGCAAGCGATGCGAGGCCAACACGCGCATCCAGCGATTCGAACCGCTCAGCACGAAACGCGGACGCGGCATCGCGCGCGGACCGCTCGTTTGCAAACTACACGCGAACGAGCCACTCGACATCTACTGCGGTGAATGCGAGCGCGATGTTCCGCCGCGCACCATCGTCGGCGATCGCAGCGTCGTCGCCATCCTCGGCGACACCGCATCCGGCAAGACCTCGTACCTCTGGATCCTCAGCGAACAACTGCGTCGCGGTCACGACGGCATCTTCATTCGCCAGGGACTCGGCGATTCCGACGAGCAGATCGCGAAAGCCGCGCGCATGATCTTCGATCGCGGCCGCATGTCCGCGACCGAACCGACCGACGCCGACGTGCGCAACTACGCATGGGAGCTCGCCCTCGGCGATCGCGGCACCACGGTCATCGCCTTTCACGATGCGGCGGGCGAAGTGTGGAACGAGCCCGCCGGACTCTCGCGCACGACCTACGATCGCTTCTACCGCTATCTCGATCTCGTCGGCAGTTTGATGTTCGCGATCGACGGCGCGCACGTCGCCGCGTCGCTCGAAGCGGAAGAACGCAAAGGCATCGTGCCGCCGCAAACGCGCAAGGCGCAGACGAACGAGCTCGACATCGTCGACGCCGTCGCACGACGATTTCGCGCGCGCGGCGAGCGCGTGCCGATCGCCGCGGTCATCACCAAAGCCGACATGCTGTGGGATCGCGAGGAGTTCGCCGCGTTTCGCGAAGACAGCGGCGCGGACGCGGAGACGATCGGCAAGTCCGTGCGCGAGTTGCTCATCAAGTCCGGACGCGTTGCGCTCGTGCGCGCGCTCGAAGAAACCTTCGCGCCGGTCACGTACTTCGCGATCTCCGCATTCGGCCACGTGATCAGCGAGCCGTTGCGCATCGAAGACGTACGCCCCGCGCGCGTCGCCGACCCACTGCTCGCCCTGCTCGGCAATCTCGTGACGCGGATGTGATCGATGCCGGAAGCCGAAATTCTGCATCGCCTCTACACGAACGCAGCAGAAGACGGCGCGCACGCGGCCGCACGCGGACGCATCGTCGAAGTCGATCGCGATGCATCGCAGGTTCTGTCGAAAGCCGTGCTGCGTTCGCTCGATGACCTGCTCGCGAAGACCTCGCCCTCGACGACGCAAACCGGCTGGGTCGTGCGCCGCTTCGTCGATGCGAACAAAACGTACGGATGCGTGATCGCGTCGCACGGCGATCTCGTCAAAGCCGCGGAGGACCGCGACGGCGTGCTCAATCACGCACGACTCGTTGCGATCGATGGACCGTCGTTCGATGTCTCCGCGCTGATCGAGCTCGCGCACGAATTTCCGGAAGCCGATGTGTGTGCGACACCCGAAGGGCGACGCTTGCGCGCGTACATCGATGCGGTGAGCAGCGAGACGACGACGCTCGTGCGATCCGTGACCATCGGCGAATTGCAGGATGCGCCGCTGCTGCACGAGATGCTGCTCGCATCGATCGCGACACTGCATCACACGCGCTTCGCGATGAAGATCGCGAACGCGAACATCGACGATCTCGCGCGTGCCTGGGCCGCGTTGCCACTCGCGTTGCAAACGCAAAGTTCGTGGGCGATCGGGGTGAAGGACGGATGTCCGGTCAACGCACTCGTCTCGCCGACGGACGGCACATCGCCGTCGCAACTCGGCTCCGGTGTGCTGAACGATTGCATCAAAAACTACGTGCGGCTCGTGCAGCAGGCGCCCGAAACCGTGAGCGCCATGCTCGCGAATCCCGCGCTGCGCGATGCGACCACGTTCGCCGAAGTGGTGCGGAAATCCGCGGTCGCGCCCGAATTGAAATCCGTCATCGGAAAGGAAGAGATGTCGAAGAAACCGCGCAACGATTCGTGGCAGCCGCTCGACGACGACTCGCGTTCGGAAGTGAACCGGCAACTGAAAGCCGCGGCCGAATTGCTGCGCCGCGAGACCGACGATCGCCTGCGAACGTTCGAAGAGAAGATGCGCTCGCAATCGCAGGCGCAGCAACAGCGCAATGCATTGCTGCCGGTGTGGATCGCCATCGCCGTGCTGCTGCTCGCGATCGCGTTCCTCGGCTACCGCTCCTTCGTGCAGCCACGCACGATCAGCATCGACCGGCCCGCACCGATCACGCCACAGGAACCGCGCGATCGCGACGAAGAAACATCCACGCCGGAAGAACCCGAAACGCCATCGCTCTCTCCATCGCGGCAAGCGATCGCGCGCGCGGAGACATCGAATCAGTGGGCGGACGAATTCAAAGGGCTCATCGACAACGATTCGCAGTCCGTCGCGAGGATGATCGACGACGCCGCGCGCGACGCGAACAGCGAGGCGCTCGCGAAATACGCGCAACGCATCGCCAACACCGAAGACCTCGGCGTCAACGGACGCGATCAACTGCGCGCGCTGCTCATCGATGCGCTCGCGATGCAGTTCGATCCGAAAGTCAAAATCGACGGCAAACTCGCCGATGTCGATCTCGCCGCGCTGAAGAAGCGCTACGGCGTCACGAGCAACAGCAACGACCCGACATCGAAAGCGCTGCAGAGCGAGCTCCTTCTCCGCTGGATCGCGGAGCGCGAACGATGACTCTGCACCGCATCGAGCACGCGATCGTCATGGACACGGACGATGTTCCGGGCCGTGGCGGCTACGCCGTGGTCGGCATCTCGCCGCGCGTGTCTCCCGCGGAGCGCTCCTTCATCGCCAGCAACTTCGGCATCAGCGATTACCTGCACGATCCGAAAACCGAGAACCGCATCTTCTACAGCACCTTTCGCATTCCGGGCAGCGAGCGCCGCGCATTCGTGCGCCGCTTCGCGCGCGGCAACGAACTGCGCCGCAACAACACGCAGCGAAGACTGGTCGTGCACACGCTGCTGCTCGACGAGAACGTGTGGAGCGAATTGCACGCGTTGCCGTGGCTGCTTCTGAACGCGAGCATCCGGCTCGAAGGCGCGACGCAATGGAATCGCCTGCGCGCCGAATCGCCATGGATCGATGACGGCTCGACGCTGCCCGCGCTGGAATGGGACAGCGACGATGGTGCGACGTCGAACGCGTGGAAGCGAATCACCGATCGTCTCGCGCTCATCCAGCACGGCGAGCCGAACGAACTGCTCGCGCGCATGATCACCGCGCTTTCGCAACGTGCGCGCGTTGCGTTGCCGCAGGACATGGGATGGGAGTGGGCGACGATGCTCGCGTGGTCGATGCTGCCGCGCCGCGATCGCGACGAGCTCGCGTGGACGCAGCATGACTCGATGAATCTCTCCGGCATCGCGTTCGCGCTCGCGAACGTGCCGGGCGGTGAGTTCGATCCGTCGCACGTGCAACCCGCGGCGTTCGCGCACGAGCTCGTGCAGATGAACGTCGCCAGCGATGCATCGTGGCTCGATCTGCAACGCCGCACGAACGCGCACGCGCTCAGCATTCGCAACGCGAGCGATCTGCACGAATGGGGACGATGGCGCAACGCGCTGCTCGAGCTGCAACGTCACATCGATGACGCGAATGTTGTCGAGCGCATGACCGCACTCGCGCGCGCCGCGAAGAATCCGCGCGCCGGCTGGATCGATGCCGAAGAAGTGCTGCGGCTGATCTGGACGCACGTGAACAGCGAAGTTGCGGCGACGCAGTGGGGCCAGCGATTGCGCGAGAGCGGTCTCGCGAAGATCGTCTTCTCCGCGATTCCTTCGAAATCGTGGCTCAGCGACGCGGCGAAAAGCGTCGGCGCCGATCCGCTGCTCTGGTTCTTTCTCAGCGGCGGCGGCGAAGACGAATCGTCGAGCGGCACGCGCGCCGCGCTCGCGGAGTGGATCGTGGATACGCGTCCACGGATCTCCGCGGAACGCATCGCGCAACTCGCGTATCTCCTCGCGAAAGACTACGCGCCGCAGTTGAAAGCGCTCGTCGAAGTGCTGCTCGATGCGCGCGATGGGTTGACCGCGCTCACGCGTGCGCTCGATCGTCACGCCAGCGGCGACGTGCAACTGCTGCACACTGTCGTGCCGAGTCTCGTGAATCGTCCGTCGGCGAACACGCTCACGTTTCTGCGCACTGTGTTTGTGCCGCGCTTCGATCCCAAACGCATCGACGTCGCGCTCGCGCGTGCGATCGCATCCGCGTTGCGCGAAGACTCCGATGTGCTCGCGGCGTTTCTCAAACGACTGCCGACCGAAGTCGCCGGCCCGGTCGCGACCGGTCTCGCGCAAACCGGCGAGCCCGCGAGCGTGTGGCTCGATGTGTTGTTGCGCCTGGCTCGTCCGATTGATGAAACGAACGACACGAATGCCGCGCGCGACTTCGCGGAAATGATTCGCGCGCTTGGCGTACGCAATCAGCAACTCGACGGCGCGATGCCTCTGCTCGTCGACTTCATTCGCGGCAATCCGCGCGCTCGTGAAGCGATTCGCGCGATCGTGCTGATGCTGCGTCCGGTGTGGAACACGGACTCGCGGTTCGCGCGCGCGTTGATCTCATTGCTGAAACGCGCGCCGAACGTCATCGCGTGGGAAGAAGTCGTCGTCGCGTATGCGAACGATGCGCGCGACGATGTCTCGGAGCTTGCAGCGGAATGGTGGATGCTCGTCGATCCCGCCGTCGCGACACAGAGCGCGTCACTCATCGATCTCGTGCACGGCGAGCCGCGACTGCGACTCGTGTCGTACTGGAAGGATCGCGTCAAAGATCTGAAGCCGTCGATCGCGACGGACAAGCTGCTCGCGCTCGTGCAGCACACGTCGAAGTCGTACGACGTCGAGCGCGATCTCGCGGTGCGTGAGATCAAACTCGGCACCGCGAACGCGCAGACGTTGAATCGACTCGAAGCGGCGCTCTTTCGCATTCACGGATCGAGCGGCACACGCCAGTTCCTCACCGAGCTCGATGCATTCCTCGGCGAGGACAACTCCACGCGCGCAACGCGCGCGTTGCAGTTGCTGGCGTCTGACGATTGCCATCCGTCGGTGAAGGTGGCGTTGCTGCAGTCCGTGCTTCCGGACGTGCTGCGATCCCTCCGCGGACGCGATTGGGATGACGTTCGCAAGCAGACGCGCGATGAGGAATTGCTCAGCGTTGGCGTGGTGCCGCGGCTCGCGTATGCAGTGGGCGCGCGAGCGAGCGGCAGGACGATCGGTGAATTCGAAGCGGTGTGGAAACGCAGTGGTCGCAACGACGCGCTCGATGCGCTGCAGGCCGGCCGCGCCACGCGCGGACCGTTGCAGTGGCTGGCGCGCAGGATGAGGATCGCGAATGCCCCGATACAAATGTGAGAACTGCAACGAGCTGCGCGATGCAGCCGTTTGTCCGAAATGCGGCGCCGACACGCACGTGCTCGATGACGCGGCGCTCGACGATCTCGTGTCGCGCGTGAGTCAGCAGGCCGCGGCCGCGGAAGCGCCGAAGCCGAAACCGATCGCGCCGGTGATCGAGATGCCGCGACCGATGCCGCCGCCACCGCCGCCGATGAGTTCGTCGACGCACATCGTCGGTCTCGATGAATTCCATGCGCTGCTCGATCGCGGCACGGAGGCGGTGATCATCTGCGGCGACTCCAAAGCCGGCAAGTCCCACATCGCCGCCGGATACATTCGCGCGAACGCGTTGTATCGCGGTGAATCCCAGAACGTGACGCTGCGAACCACGATCAAGGACGATACGTTCGGCGCCACGAATCCCGGCGAGATCTGGTACCAGGTCATCAACGCGCGTCGTGCGTTTCTCGATCCCTCCGGTGAATTCTTCAGCAGGCTCTCGCCGGACAATCGGCAGAAGCTGAGTCTTCCCGACGTCACCGAAGAAGACTTCGCGTTCGTCCAACGCGCGGTGAGCAAACTCGCCGGCATCGTGCTCGTCGTCGATCTCACCTCCGCGATCGATCCACGCTCCGCCGCGCCGTGGCGCCGGCAGGAAGACGATCTCAAATTCGTGCTCAGCGCATTGCGCTGGCTGCGCTTCGATCGTCTCGCGCGTCCCGATGCGATCGGCATGTCCACGAACATCGCCAGCCGCATTTCGACGTTGCCTCGCATCGACCAGCGCGTGCTCGTTCTTTTCTCCAAAGCCGATCAACTTCCGAAATACACGACGCAATCGCCGCTCGACTTCGCGCGCAAACGACTGCCCGTGTTGCACGCCGCGCTCATGACGCACGCGCGTCGCTTCCGCTACGACTTCTGCAACACCATGATCAAAACCGACAGCGGCGATCAGGCCGTCGATCCGTGCGGCGTGCTGCTGCCGATGACATGGCTGCTCGATCGCTCCTTCGCATGGCTGCCGCAATTGCCGACGTCGATGATCGGGGGAGGCAAGTGAAGCGGCAGATTCAGTTTCCCGATCGCGTGTGGTTTCGCACCGCGCTCGCATTGACGGTCGTGATCGCGATCGGCATCGCGTGGTGGTTTTACGCGCGACAGCTCGCGAAGCGCAGCATCGAAGGCGCGCTTACCGATGGCGCGCGCGAAGAGCTCGCGGCGTTGCAAGTGCCCGCGATGCGCACGGCCGAAGTCGAGCGCGGCTGGGTCGCCGAAGGATTTTCGAGCGAGTACCTCGTCGCGCCTGTCGGCCCGATGCCGTGCGCCGCGGTTGCGGACGCGGTCTCGCCGTACGAGCGCAACACGATTCAGGAAGCGATCGCCGCGGCGAATCAAACCGACGAAGACGTACGCATCGAGCAACTCGCCGCGATCAGCGATTCCGCGTCAGGCAACCTTTTGGTTGCACAAATGCTCGGCACCGCGTTGATCGAAGCCGGCCGTTATCCCGAAGCCGAGCGCGTGCTGACGCAGGCACTCGAACGCTCGCAGGAAGACGAGACGATCATCCGCGCCGCGCGCGTGAATACGTCGCTGGATCTCGACGATCGCGCGGTCTCCACCGTCATCCACGTGCATCACGCTCTCGGCGTCGCACGACTCTCGCAATCCTCCGCGGAGCCGCCGTGGGTCTCGCTGAAGAACGTGATCGGTTCCGTGAAACCGCTCGCGCGCCGCCGCCTCCTCGGCACCACGCGCGGCGAGCCCGCATGGAGCCGCCTGCGCATCACCGCGCCCGGTTGCGCCGCGGGCGGCAACACTCGCGCACTGTCCACGTATGACCTCTTCAACAACCTCGTGGTCGGCTACATGCGCGGAAAATTCACCGGCAGCGTTCGCGATCGCAGCAACGAGTTCACGCGTCGCAAAAAGACGTATCCGAACGGCGTGCATCGACTGCTGCTCGCGCAGATCGAGCGTGCGCGCGCGAACAACTGGCAGAACGAAGCGCAGCTCTGGGCGCTGTCGAATGTCGAGCAGGTGCTCGACTTTCGCATGCCCGACGACGCGCGCCTCGCGTTCAACTCCGTGCAGATCATCGACTGGTGGACCGCGCCGGAACGTTGTCCCGCCGATGTCTGCACCGCCGAGTTGATGGGCGAGATTGCGAAGACGCGAGATCAGCTCGTCGAACAAATCTTTCGTCGCCGCAACGTCGATGACGAACAACGCGGCCCGTTCGCGCGCGGTGCGGTGCGCATGCTCGCGACGTCGTCGCTCGATCGGGCACGCGTCGCCGATGCGGCGCGCTCGATGCGCGACTGGCTTCCGCCCGCGGAGCGCACCACGCTCGAAGACTTGCTGAACGCCGATGCGGCGCGACGCGCGTTGCCGCATTACTTGTTCGCGCCGCCCGCGGAGAATGAACCGAAAGAAGAGCCGCCGTACGCGAAGCTCGGACCGCGCGCCGACAAATGGCGCACCGCGGCGATGAGCGATGTTGCGGCCGTTGCCGCGAAGTGGGCGTCGCAACGTCCGCCGAACGAACAGAGCGCCGCGCTCATCGCCATTCGACAACTTCTCGGCGGCGCCGAAGCTCCGCGGGAATTGAAGGATCTCGAACAGCAACGCTCGTGGCTCGATCGCATGCGCATGCGTGTCGTTGCGTCGCGAACGTGGTGGGCGTTCGTCGCGATCCTGATCGGCGCGCTCGTGTGGCTCGTGCTCGTCTGGATTCTCGTGCACGTGCGCGAGGCGCTGCTGCTGCGCGTGTCGCTCTACAACGTCGAGCACGATTCGATCGCGGCAGGAGATCCGGAGTCGCGTCGATGACGTTGCTGAACTGGACCAGCGTGTTGCTGCTCGTCGGCCCGATCGCGTTGCTCGTCTTCGCGCTTCGCAAACGCGATGCGCGCACGCCCGCGACCTTCGCGACGCTGCTCGCGATCTACGTGCTCGGCGCGGCCGCGCCGCTCGTGTTCGCATTTCTGTGGCGTCTCGATGCCACGCGCGTTGCGATCGAATTGCACGGCATCGCGTTCCGCACGAACACCGCGGAGCTGCGCAAGGAAGTGCGCGAGCGTCGTCCGAACAGCGGACGCATCGTCATCGGCGATCGTTCTTCGCGTCGCACGCGCACGCAGCAACGCTCGTTCGGAACGCTCGTGTTCGCACCCGCGAAGACGAATGGCAAAGGCACGCTGCGCATCGAACTGCCGCCGCGCGCGCAACGCGCGGGGCTCATCTCGACGGACGCGCACGGCATCCTCGGCGCCGAAGTCCTGCAGGACGGCGATCAACTCTGCATCAACGGTTCGTGCTGGACGTACGACGACGACGTCTTCACGACGGCCAGTGGAGCGGCAGGCTCTCAGCCCGCCGGCTCGAACGACAATCGACGGGCTGAGAGCCCGTCGATCCGCGTCGAGATTCCCGCGCGCAAATCCGAATTGCCCGGAACCGACATCAGCGTGCCGTTGCCGTTCGCGAAACCGATCACCGCGGGACTGCGTACGTGGTCTGTCGATTTCCTCGCACATCAAACCGGCGCCGTTGCATCGGAACGGCGCGTGCGCTCGTTCCTCTGTCATTCGAGTCCCGGCGCGAAGTTGCGACTGGTGAGTCTCGATGACGACGTCGCGCTCGTGCGCAACGGCGCGCGCGTGAACACGCCATCGGCGTTCGACGTTGATGACAACGCGCGCATCGCGTTCTACTCGCTGCCCGGCGAGTCCGCGCGGTTCGCCGCGCCCGGCATCGCCGAACGGCGCAGCGTCGTCTATCGCGCGGGCGCACGCAGCTTCGTGCTCGATCTCGATACGCCGGAGATTCACACGCTCACGATGAGCGAGCTGAACGCGCTCGAGATCGCGTCAGGCAAAGGCGTGACGAAAACGAAAGTCGCACTCGCGATGGGCGATGCGGAGCTCGTCGATCGCAGTCTCTACTTCGCGGGACTCAGCGAATCGGTCGCGGTCGAATCGAATGCACTGCTCGAGCTCTCGCGATTCTTCCCGCGTGACTTCGCATCGTCGTTCCGCATCCTCTCGCCGCGCGGACCGATCGATGGACAACTCGGCGGCGTGCAATGGATCGGCTCCACCGATCTCGCCGCGGTGCGTCTCGATGTGTTGCGTCCGCCGCTGCTGTTGCTGCTGATCGGACTCGTGCTGCTCGTCTTCAAAGCCGGCGCTGCGTCGGCCGCGCGCTTCACGACTTCACAAGCATTGATGGCCGGCGCGCTCGAACTGCTGTGCGGCGTGCGTTTGCTGATGGGTTATCGCGTCTGGTCGATGCCGCCGTACAAACTCGAAGCCGCGCAGCTTGCGACCGTGGCGTGGATGGCGTTGCCTTGGATCTTTCTCGCCGCATGCGTTCCGGTTCGCGCGTTGCGCGAATGGCGCGATACACGCGCGAGCGCCACGCCGGCATTCGCAGGCTTGCTGTTCTCCGCGATGTTCTGCGTGCGCGCGGTCGAAGGTCCGACGAAATGGATCTGGGTGCTGTGCCACGTGCTCGCGATCGTCGCCGTGCTCTTCCGCGCTGAAGAAATCCGCGCGCGACTCGCAACACTCGCGAAGAAAACGCGCGAACAAACGTCGCGCATCAAACGCTTCGAGCCCGAGCTCACGCCGATCGTGTTGTGCGCGCTGCTGTTCACGATCGTGCGCGTCGCGCTCCTCGCATTCGGCTGGAAAGAATCCGCATCCCTCGGCGTGCGCGTCTCGCTCAGCGTGATTCACATTCCCGCCGCGGCGATTCTGCAAGGCTTCTTCTTGTGGCGTACGTGGCAGCGCGTGCAGAAAAACGGCCGCCTGCTGCGCGCCGATCTGCTGACCGCGCTCGCGATTCTGCTGTTCGTGTGGCTGATCCCGGCCGCGGCCACGAGCGATGTCGGGCTGGCGCTGCTCAACGTGCCGTTGTTCGTGTTGATCCTGCTCGCGATCAGCCGTCATGCGGACGAACGCGCCGGTCGCTGGATTCCGCGCACGCTCGTTACCGTGATCGTGTTGCTGCTCGCGGGCGCGCCGCTGCTGCGTTTGTTCCTCCCGTTGTTTGCGAGCGATGAACGACTGCTGTCGTTCGCATCCGATTCGAACTTCGCGCGCGTGCTGCACTTCGCCGCGCCGGAACGATTGCAGGAGATGGCCACGAAGCGCGGCGAAAGTCTCGCGATCACGTCGGCGATTTTGCAGAGCTACATCAGCTCCGGTTTCTTCGGCCGCGGCTATGGTCATTCCGAGGTGAGCGTGCATCTCGGCGATACCGCGTTGCGCGATTTCGCACCCGCGGTCTTCATCGCGGCGGAGTGGGGACTCGCCGGCACGATCGCGATGCTCCTCATCTATCTATTGTTCGCGATCGTCGCCAGCGACTGGCTGCCGTGGAGCGGCTTCGATGCGCATCCCGGTCCCGCGATCGCATTCGTCGCCGCCGCCACGATCGCGGTGTCGAGCATCTACATGATTCTCGCGAATCACGAACTGCTGCTGCTCACCGGCAAGAACATGTACCTCTTCGGACTCGACTCCGCCGGCGATGTGATCGAAGTGATCGTGTTGATTCTGCTCATCGCGTACGGCTCGAGCATCACGCGCGAAGACGAGCGCGCGATTACGTACGGAGGCTACGCATGACGCCGCGCGGCAAGATGCTGCTCACGATCGCGTTCGTCATCACCATCGCGCTGCTGTGGTGGCGGCAACGCAACGAGCCGCTGTCGTACTACTCGTCGCGCAGCTACGTGCAGCGCACGAACGATCTGATTCAGCGCGGCGCATTGCGTTTCGATTGCGCGAGCGATGCGATTCGACTCACCGAACGTGCGAGCGACGCGGAGCGCGAATGGTTCTCCGCGAGTTATCTCCAGAGCGACGTCGAGTTGTTCAATCGAAATCGCGAGCTGTTCGGACATTTCTTTCTCGTGAGCGATTGCGAGTTGCGCGAGATCAATCCGTTTCTGCGCACCATTCGTTTGCCGTTCGCGAAGCCGACGCAGTGGCTCGGCAGCATCGAGTACTCAGGTCCCGGCTCCGATGCGACGCTCGTCTCGGCGAAAGGCCGCACGCTCTCGATCGAGCGCAGCACGCCGGACGTTCCACTGCGTGATGCACGCACGCGCGTTGGCGCGAACGACAGTCTCAGCGCGAACGTCGTGCATCTCGATTTCAGCGGCGGTGGCGAAACACCCGGCGTCGAAGTGCACAGCGTCGAAGGAAACGCGATCGTCGAACAGCGCGTGAAGCGCGGCCAGGCCGCGGAGGTTCGTCTCCTCGGCAACGCGGTGAATGAAGGTCGCATCGCGAAACTCGAATCGGGCGACTGGCTGCATCTCTCCGCCGAATCGCCGTCGCCGGTCTCCGAAACATTTCTGTACAGCGGCGAGCGTCGCTACGAGCGCCTGAGCATGATTCGCACGCGCAACGCGACGAGGCAGCGTGTGTACACCGAGGACGATCCGCTGCTGCAGTGGGTTGGCGGCGATCAGGGCGAGGAGATGCTCACGTTCGGCGAGGCGCTCTCGCGCAGCGTGACGAACGCGATCGAACAGCTCGACGACAAGCGCGCGGACGAGTTGCGCGCGTCGTTCGACGTGCAACTGAGCATCGATCGTTCGTTGCAGTCGCGACTCGATGCCGCGCTCGCGGAGTATTCGAATCGTCTCGTGAATGACGTCGCGGCCGGTGATCCGTTCGCGGCATCGGTCACGGTGATGAACGGCAAGACCGGTGAAGTGCTCGCGGCCGCGAGCTTCCCCGGCGAGAGTGATCTCGATGCGATGAGTGGCGTGTCCGAGGACGAACGTCGTCGTTTGCTCGTGAATCACAACTTCAAACGACATCCGATCGGCTCGATCGGCAAACCGTTCTTCTACGCGGCGACCGCAACGCGTCATCCGTTCCTCATGGACTTGACGGTCGAGCCGCACGCGCCACTCGAGCGTCCGGACGGCGGCGAAGGGGAGCGCGAGGATCTGCAATTCTTCCTCGGCCGCGATTACAAGCTCTGGCCGCACGCCGATCGTCCGATGGACATGGAGTCGGCGATCGAGCGCTCGTGCAACAAATTCACGATCGAGTTAGCGACGCTCGCACTCGCGGCGCCGCGCGACCTGCAGGAACGCACGCTCACTCGTCCGCTCACGGAAGTATTTGCGCGACAACCGAACGTCACGTGGCCGAAGCCGGGCACGACGATCAACGGTCCACGCATCCATGGTCAACTCGTTGACTTTCCGATCAGTCTCGGCGTGTACATGAAGGACGACGGCAAGCCCGTGCCCGCGAAGGAAGACACGACTGCGGTGATCACGCCCGGCACGCTCGATCGCATCGACGAAGCGCCGTTCCTCGAAGCATTCGGTGATCTCACCGGCGTGCGCACGTACGCGGGCGTCGATGCGCCGAACGCGCCGAAGGACGGCAATGACGCGCTGACGCGCACGACGTTGCATTACGACCTGCGTCCGTGGTCGAAGCTGCTCGCGGTGCTGATGGAGAATCAGGACGAGACGCACGCGTGGAAAGTGCGCGCGGCGCTGCAATCGGTCTCGCCGGAGCGCGTGAACCTCTCGCTCAACCAGGTCAATCAACTTCGCACGGAGCTCGTCAGTCTGCTCCTCGGCGGTTCGACGTCGCAGTGGACCAACGTGCAACTCGCCGAGGCGGTGTCACGTCTCGTCACGGGTCGTCAGATCGAAGCGTCGATGGTGCACACGATCCGGCCGCGCAAAGAACGTGCGGAAGAACAACCGTTTGTCGCGCCACCGCATCTTTCGCCGCAGACGATTTCACCGGAAGCGCGTGCAACGGTTTTGCGTGGGATGAAACGCGTGATTCTCGGCGCGCAGGGCACCGCGAAGCCGATGGCCACGCGCGTGCACGAGCTCGAACAGCAATTCCCCGGATTCAACGTCGCGATCTTTTCGAAGACCGGTTCACCGACGGTGCAGCGTCCCGAGAGCAAACCGACCGGCGAGATCCTGCGCGCGCTCGTGCGTCGCGGAGCGTTGTTCTACGACGGACGACAACTCGTCGTCGCGACGGATCGCAAGTCCGCACCGGTGCCGTACGCCGCGCGCGGCACCGCGGGTCGGACGCGATTCATCAATGCACTCACGCGCGCCGCGCGCATCGCCGCACGACAGACAGGACGTCCTGCAACGCCGCGCACGATCTCGCGACTCGCGTCGTACGCCGATCGCTTCACGCGCTATCGCACGCAACTCGTGTTCGATGCGCCCGCGAACGTGCGATTGAGCGAAGCGACGTCGTCGCCGATTCATGTCGTCGCCGGCTCGCTCGTGCTCAATCGCGATCACTCGATCTTCGATCCCGTGCAGCAGGCGGACAGCAGTGCCGCGTACGTGATGTCGATCGTGAAGTGGCGCGGCACTGGTGACGTGCCGACGCCCGAAGAGTTGGATCAACCCGACTCGCGCGTGATCACGGCGACGTTCTATCTCGACATCGGACCGGGCAGCGCGGTGGCGGTGGAACTGGCGCGCACGCTCGTTCCGCAACTCGAACCATTGTTGCGATGAAGTTCGTCGCCGTTCTGCTGCTCGCGATTCAACTCGCCGACTTTCGTCGCGCGGGCATCGCGACTGCCGATCGCGCATCGACGAACGCACCGAAGACGCCGGCGCTGATTCCGATGTCCGCGTTCCCGACGCAATCGCGTCCGCGAACGCGATCGTTTTTTCGCACGCCGGTTTATGAAGACGCGGTGTTGCTCGCGGTGACGGGAACGCGTCGCACGCGCGTTCCGATCGCTCGCGACTTCGCGCGCTTGTGGCGTCGCGCCGCGCCATCGCAACGCATCTACATCGCGTTCTCACGCCGCGACCTTGCGTCGACGAACGCCATCCGGCGTACGCTCGAACGCCGCGGCTATCACTGCTTCATCTATCTTCCGCACTCGAAGTGGGCCGACCCGATCGACGTCGCGCGCTACCTCCGCGAATCGCCGAATCGCTTCGTGCTCGATTCGAAAAACGCGCGCGCCGCGAATGGCGTGCGCATCGAATCTCACGCCTCACGCAAAGCGAATTGTTGTCGCCGCTGCTACTACGTGAACGACATCCTCGCAATGTGCGATGCGGTGCGTTGTGGGACGGAGTGCGCGAAGGCGCGGGGAGGGTAGACGCCACAAACGCGCGCCAGTGGTGTCTCTTCCATGCGAGGAGACCTTCATGACGACCAACATCCCCGCCAAAGCTGCCGATCGCCTTTCCACCGGCCTCAAACGCTTCGCTCCCATCCTCGCCGCGGCGAAGTCGCGCGATGTGAATGAATCCGACACGTCGATGATCGTGACGGACTTGCTCGCGGAGGTGTTTGGGTACGACAAGTACAGCGAGATCACGCGCGAGCTGGCGATTCGCGGCACGTATTGCGATCTCGCGACGCGCATTGACGGTCAGTTCCAGATGCTGATCGAAGTGAAAGCGATCGGGCTCGAGTTGAAAGATCATCACGCCAAGCAGGCGGTCGATTACGGCGCAAATCAAGGCATCGAGTGGGTCGCGCTGACGAATGGCCATCTCTGGAAGGTCTTTCGCGTCATCTTCGCGAAACCGATCGATCAGGAGCTCGTTCTCGACATCGATCTGCTCGCACTCAATCCGAAGAACGCGAGCAATCTCGAAAGCCTCTTCCTCCTCACGCGCGAAAGCATGCTCAAGTCGGGACTCTACGCGTACCACGACCATCTGCAAGCCACGAACAAGTTCTATCTCGCCGCGGTCGTGCTGAGCGATCCGGTGCTGGAGACCGTGCGTCGCGAGTTGCGCCGCGTCTCCGATGCGAAGGTCGAGCTCGACGAGTTGCGCGAGGCGTTGAGGCAGGAAGTGATCAAGCGCGAAGTCATCGAAGGGGAGAAGGCCGATGGCGCGCGCAAGAAGGTCGGGAAGGCGGCGAACAAGATGTTGCGTGTGCTGAAAAAAGAAAAAGACGACGACGCGGAGGCGATCACGTCATCGCCGGTTGTTCCGCCGGCGTCGTGATCACTTCATCCACTTGCCGGTGAGCTTGTCGTTCGTCGCGCTGATGCGTTGCCATTCCTCGATGGCGGCATCGGCGCAATCACATTGCGCATCGGCGAGCTGCTCGTAAATGAGCCGCACATCGACTGCATCGGGTGCGGCTCGTCGCACGATGAGTTTCTCCGTGCGGATGTCGCCGAACTTGTGTTCGACATCGACGATGCGCTGCTGCTTCGTATCGAGCAGCACCGCGATGAGGCCATCGAATTGCGGGCGTCCCGTTTTCGCGAAGAGCAGCAGCACGCGATCCGCTCCGATGTCGATGGCCGTGAGTTCACTGCAGCGATTCGGGATCTTCGTCAGCGGACCACGCGGCAAATACAGATCGGCATCGATCGGCACTTGCAGTTCTTTTTCACCGAACGCGATCGTGACGGTCATGTCGTCCGAGTACGCATCGCCACTCTTCGATGCGAACGACACGGCAAAGCCATCGCAGCGCTCGTGAAAATTCGGATCGGGATCGGATTGGCCGAGCGCAGCGAACGCGAAGAGCAACACGAGCGCGAGACGGGAAAGCATGGTCCGAGTATCGGCGTGCAATCGCGCAACAGCAAGAGCATGGAGGTGCGGCGTTACGCGACCGCCGCTGCAACGACGCGATTGCGACCGCCGTCTTTCGCGCGATAGAGCATCTCGTCGACGCGGGCCGCGAGATGTTGCAGCGCGTCTTCGCCTTCCCATTGCGCGACGCCGAGGCTGATGGTGAGTTCAAGAGAGGGATCGATGTCGTGACAATCGATCTCGACCACCGCGCTGCGCACGCGCTCCTGCGTCTTTGACTACGCGGGCACTCCGCGATTGTTCAAGCCACGCGCGAACATCACGATGCGCGTCGGCGTGGTCTAACGATCTACGCGAGACGGCAACTTGTAAGGATTCCTTACAAGTTCATCGTGATCCTCTGAACCATCGGCGGCGGGGCGCCGCCGATCCAGCCGGCGAGGCGCCGGCGTTCCTCTGCCGCCCTCAGCCATTCCCGGCAAGGCACTTGCATTTCGCGAGGCACCAAGACTGATCTCTCCGGCAGAGTTTGCTGGAGCCGTCCGCCTGCACGCTTCAACAAAACTCAATATCCCAGAGAGGGGAAACCGCGGTTATGACGACCATTGGTGTCGATAAGGCCACGGAGTATGGGCCCAAAGACTTCGAGCGCCTGCTCTTGCGCGCGCTCACTTCGATGAAGAAGGGCGACTTTTCCGTTCGCATGCCGGTGGAGTTCACGGGCGTGCAGGGAAAAATTGCCGACACGCTCAACGACATCCTCGATCTCAACGAGCGCACCGCCTCGGAGATCGAGCGCATCTCGACCGTCGTCGGAAAAGAGGGCAAGCTCAATCAGCGCGCCCAGATCCCCGGCAGCGCGGGCCAGTGGAACGTGATCAACGAATCAGTCAACAACTTGATCACTGACCTCGTGCAGCCGACGAACGAGATCGCACGAGTCATCGGCGCCGTCGCCAAGGGCGATCTCACGCGCACGATGGCCATCGAGTTCGACGGCCGTCCGCTCAAGGGCGAGTTTTTGCGCACGGCGAAAACCGTCAACACGATGGTCGCGCAGCTCGCGTCGTTCGCATCCGAGGTCACGCGCGTGGCGCGCGAAGTCGGTACCGAAGGAAAACTCGGCGGCCAGGCCGACGTCAAAGGCGTCTCCGGTACGTGGAAAGACTTGACCGAGTCCGTGAACATGATGGCGAGCAATCTCACCGCACAGGTGAGAAACATCGCCGACGTCACCACCGCCGTCGCGAACGGCGACCTCTCGAAAAAGATCACCGTCGAAGTGCGCGGCGAAATCCTCGAGCTGAAGAACACGATCAACGTCATGGTCGATCAGCTCCGCTCGTTCGCGTCGGAAGTGACGCGCGTTGCGCGTGAAGTCGGATCGGAAGGAAAGCTCGGCGGACAAGCGGACGTGCAAGGCGTCAGCGGCACGTGGCGCGATCTCACCGACTCCGTGAATTACATGGCCTCGAACCTGACGAATCAGGTTCGCAACATCGCTGCAGTCACCACCGCCGTTGCGAACGGCGACCTCTCGAAGCAGATCACCGTCGATGCACGCGGCGAGATTCTCGATCTCAAGGAAACGATCAACACGATGGTGGACCAGCTGCGGTCCTTCGCATCGGAAGTCACGCGCGTGGCGCGCGAAGTCGGCACCGAAGGAAAACTCGGCGGCCAGGCGGAAGTGAAGGGCGTCTCCGGCACGTGGAAAGACTTGACGGATTCGGTCAACTACATGGCCGCGAATCTCACGTCGCAGGTGCGCAACATCGCCGAGGTCACGACAGCGGTTGCGAATGGCGATCTGTCGAAGAAGATCACCGCTGAAGCGTTAGGCGAAATCCTCGAGCTGAAGAACACGATCAACACGATGGTCGATCAGCTTCGTGCATTCGCATCCGAGGTGACGCGCGTCGCGCGTGAGGTCGGAACCGAAGGACGACTCGGTGGTCAGGCGGAAGTGCCCGGCGTTGCGGGAACGTGGAAAGACCTCACGGATTCCGTGAACGCGATGGCCGGCAATCTCACCGCGCAAGTGAGAAACATCGCCGAGGTCACGACCGCGGTCGCAATGGGCGATCTGTCGAAGAAGATCACCGTCGATGTGCGCGGCGAGATTCTCGAGTTGAAGAACACGATCAACACGATGGTCGATCAGCTCAACTCCTTCGCCGCGGAAGTCACGCGCGTGGCGCGGGAAGTCGGTACCGAAGGAAAACTCGGCGGCCAGGCGGAAGTGAAGGGCGTCGCCGGTACGTGGAAAGACTTGACGGACTCGGTCAACTCGATGGCCGGCAATCTCACCGCGCAAGTGCGCAACATCGCGGAGGTGACCACGGCCGTCGCACTCGGCGATTTGTCGCGCAAGATCACGGTCGATGTGCGCGGTGAAATCCTCGAGCTGAAGAACACCATCAATACGATGGT
>JACZCU010118817.1_pt1 | contig 19244 bp, 15 predicted proteins | sample 8641851 | NCBI WGS metagenome assembly JACZCU01 (sample SAMN15324605, study PRJNA640507) | soil metagenome | isolation source: monocropping sugarcane control | place: China: Luxin town, Laibin City, Guangxi Province | collected 2019-07-25 | depth 10cm m | reverse complement strand
TCTCAGCCCTGGGGCATGAAAGAATTTGTCCTCTGCGATCCGTTTCGCAACCTGCTCCTCTTTGGGGAGAGCATCCCCGCAGAGGAGGCGAGTGCTGAACAAGCGGGGTGAGCAGAAAGAAGCTTCTCAGCGGTTCTTGACAAAAGGAGAACCGCCTGCCATACTGAGCACAGAACCGTTACTCACGGGAGTGTTGCAGACCATGATGAACATACATCGCTGAATGTGCTAGGCGCTTGCTGCCTGGGGGTCGTTTCCTGACCGCCAGGCTGGCAGCACCACATCTTTTCACCGCGCACCACCTTCCCCTGGTGCTTTTTCTCGTGCCCGCGCGCCCCCTTCGTTTTTCCAACCCTCGCACCCTGTTTCCGCAGGAGCTGGGAAAAGGCTCCTGTGTGTCTACACACATTTTCTGCTCTATGGAGGTGTTAGCCATGCGCATCTTTCTGCCAACGCGCCTCTCTGCTGTGGGAGCCACGGCGCGCCTGCTTTTTACGACCCATCCGCGCGCCTTCGTCACCAGCGCGGTGGGAACCCTGATTGAACCGCTCTTTTACCCGGCTCTGCTGCTGATTTTGCACCAGATGCTGCAAGCCATCACCGGGCCTTTGGGAACCGTCCAGTTGAACGGCACGGTGACCGCCTCTGGCCTGGAACTCATCGCGCTGCTCTTGATCCAACGCCTGGCGATCATCGTGCGCGATAGCTCCTCGACGATCCTGCGCCAGCAAGCCTGGGTGGCGATCAGCACCCGCATCATGCACAAGCTCCCCTCGGTCCCGTATTCCCTCTTCGAGAACAATGCCTTTCAAGCGCGCTATGGGCTGGTCATCCGGGAGGCAGCGCAGCAGTCCATTACCCTGGTCGACTCGCTGCTCTCCACCGTCCCGATCCTGCTCGGCCTGCTGGGCCTGGCCGCGACGCTCTTTGTACTGGCCCCGCTGATGGTGGTCGCCATCATCGTGATTGCTATCCCGGCGGTGTTCACGGAACGTCGGCTGAGCAACGCGATGTACGGCCTGCAGGAACGGTCGGCGCCCCAACAGCTGCGCATGGACGTGCTGACTAATATGCAGGTGGACGCCGACTTCCAGCGCGATGTACGCGTCTACTCGAGCGATCTGGTGTCGCGCGAGTATACACGGCTGGCCGAGGGCTACCTGGCCGAGTTGAAGCGCCTCACTGCGCGTTTCCTCGGGTTACGCACCGGAGCTGCGCTGGCGCAGGTCGTCGGTCTGGGGCTGGCGCTCTCCGCCGCCTTCGCGCTCATCAACCGGGGGCAGATCAGCGTGGCCACGCTCGCCGTGATCATTCCCGGCATCTCTCTGCTCTCCGGCATGCTCAGCTCGTTCATCTACCAGTACCGCTCGCTACGGGAATCGCTGCTGTACGCCCAGACGCTCTTCGATTTCCTGGCGACCTCCTTTGAGGCTCCCGAAACAGCTTCCCCTCTGCCCGCTTCTGGGGAAGCGGCACCACAGCTTGCGTCCATTCGACTCGAGGATCTGTCCTACACCTATCCCGAAACCCGGAAAGAGGCCCTCCACCGGATATCCTGCGTGTTCAAGCCGGGGCTGACCGCCATTGTGGGCACCAATGGCGCCGGCAAGAGCACGCTCGTCAAACTGCTCTCTGGCCTCGTCGCCCCCACCAGCGGTCGGCTGGCGGCCACCCTTGCCAGCGGGGAGGAGGCGAACCTCGCGGCCTCTCCCAAAGCCATCCTGTTTCAAGAGTCAGCCCATTTCCCGTTCAGTATCCGCCACAACGTGACCATGCGTTACGCCCAGGTGCCGGAAGAGGATGAACGCGTCTGGGAAGCGCTGCGGAAGGCCGGGCTGGAAGCGGTGGTCCGAGGCTTGCCCGAAGGATTGGAAACCGTGGTCGGGGCAGGCTTTGGAGGGGTGACAGACCTCTCCGGGGGACAGTGGCAGCGCCTGGCGCTGGCGCGGCTGCTCTACCACGATGCTCCGCTGCTCATTTTGGACGAACCGAGCGCCAGCCTGGACCCGGTGGGGGAACGCCAGATCTTCGAACTGCTCGCGACGATGGCGCGCGAGAAAATCATCCTGTTTGCCACCCATCGCTACGACACGATCCGCCAGGCCGACACCATCGCGGTGCTGGTCGATGGCACGCTCGCGGAGATGGGCACCCATGACGAACTGGAACGCAATGCGCGCGAGTTTTGGTCCCTCTACCTGGCCCAGGGCTCCACTCCTGCTTCTGATGTTTCATGATCCTAACAATGGAGATCCTTCATGCACTACACTCAACGTCTCTACCATAGCGAGACCGACCTGCCAGCCGTGCTGGCGCTCAAACAGCTCTGCACCACACCCCAGAACCTCTATGATCGACCCACGACCGGCGAGGTGCGCCAGCTGCTTGCCCCACTCGCCGTACCCACGACGCGCACAAGTGAAGAGCCTTCCGGGGCTGAGGCCCTCCGGGGCATGTCCCAAGAACAGCGGCACCGAGCGCTGACCCAGCGTCTGACCATGCTGTGGGAAGATGCAAGCGGCCAGCTCGTGGCCTACGCGCTCATCGCCCAACCGGGCAGTAGCCTGACCTTCCAGGTCCACCCGCAGGCACAGGGCCAGGGCCTGGAGGCAGACATCCTGAGCTGGGGACTGGCGCAGATGCAGCTCATCGCGCAGGCTCGTGGCGCTCCGCGCGACCTGTGGTGCCGCTGCCACGCCGTCGAGCAGGAGCGTCGCAGCCTGCTGGAAGCCGTCGGCTTCCGACCCCTCTTCGAGCCTGACCTGCGCCTGGTTCATCCGCTTGCGGCACCGCTCCCGCCGGTCGCGCTGCCAGAGGGCTTTTCCCTGAAACGCGGTGTCACGCAGGGAGAACTGGATGCCTACCAGGAGTTGCACCAGGCCGTCTTTGAGGGCGTGAGCATGAATATGGACTATCACCAATCCAGTACTTACCAAAGCGAACTCGACCTGATCGCGGTGGAGGAGAGCGGGCGCTTTGCGGCCTTCTGCCAGTGCGAACTGAAGCAGGTCACAGATAGCCAGGGTGAGCATCTGGCAGGTGAGGTTGGCGTTATCGGCACCCGTCCCGAACTGACACATCGCGGGCTGGGACGAGCGCTCTTGCTGAGCGGGCTCGGCCTGTTGCACGAACGCGGCGCAGCCAGCGCCTACCTGGAAACCTCGCAATCAAATGTGCCCGCGCAGCGCCTGTTCACTTCTGTGGGTTTTGTGCATCTGTCGACCTGGCAATGGTACGCCAGAACGCTAGAGCCTGCCTGACGCTCCGTTCCTCTCGGAAGAGCGTGGGTGCATTGATCTCTCAACGCACCGACGCTGGCCTGCCCTTGGATTGGATTGGGAACCTCTTTGCCCTATGTGGCCGTAGATTCCTTTTGAGAGTTCTTTTGTCTATTTCAGAGAGAAGCTTTTGAGGAGAAACACATGTTGCGCACCCCTGCTCCAAACGCCGCTGCGCGTCTCCGCAAGGAGGCGTGTGATCCGCCGTCGAAAGTCAAACCCACCCGCAAAACGCTGCTACGCTTACTCAGCATCGCCCGACCGTACTGGTGGCAACTGGGACTGCTGATGGGAGCAGCGGGCGTTTCCAGTATGCTCAATCTCACCTACCCCGCGCTCATGGGGACGATCATCGATAGCGTCGTGGCGAGCAACGTCACGGCGCTGCATTCCGTTGTGGTCACGTTGCTGGCCCTGGCCGCCCTGCAAGCCGTCTTCACGTTCGGACAGGGGTTCTGGATGAACGCACTTGGGGAACGGATCGTCATCGATCTGCGCATCCGGCTCTACAGCCACCTGCAGCACTTACCTTTGAGCTTCTTCCAGGACAACCGCACCGGGGAACTCCTCAGCCGCCTGACCAATGATGTGACGCGGGTCCAGGCCGCCGTCACAACGAACCTCATCACGATGGCCCAGAATGTCATGACGCTGCTGCTTGGTCTCGCCATCGTGATTACCGGGCCGGAGACGTGGCTGGCAAAAGCCAACCAGTTCAACCTGCACCTGCCTCTCTCCCACAGCGGGATCAACCTCGGCATTGTCCTCGTCCTGGTGGCCGTCGCCCTCATCCCGATTGCGTTCCTGCCGCTGTTCACCCGCACCTATCTGCGCAAACTGATGCGCCGGGAACTGGAGCTGCTCAGCCAGACCACGGCCGCCTCCGAAGAAACGCTCGGCAACGCCAAAATCGTGAAGGCCTTTACGCGCGAGGACTACGAGATCGAACGCTACCAGCTGCTCGCCTGGCGGCAGTTCGCGATCACCCGCTTGCGGGTGCGGGCCAATAGCGCCATTGGGGCCCTCAACACGCTGCTGGGAGTGGGCGGCGTGGCGGCGTTCCTCTGGTATGGCGGGAGCGCCGTCTTGCATGGAACGCTCTCGCTGGGGACTCTAACGATGACGGTCATCTACTTTACCGTGCTCTCCGGGCCCTTTCTCTCCCTGGCAGGGCTCTACACCCAGTTGCAGATCGCGCTGGGAGCCGCCGAGCGTCTCTTCGAGCTGCTTGACCAGCCCACCACCATCAGGGATGAGAAAGGCGCACTTCCCCTGCCACAGGTCGCGGGCGACCTCTGCTTCGAGCAGGTGGACTTCAGCTACGATGGGCAGGTGCAGGTGCTTCACGGGGTCACCTTCCAGGCGGAGTGTGGGAAGACAGTTGCGCTCGTCGGGCCAAGCGGGGCGGGCAAAACCACCATCGCCAACCTGATCCCGCGCTTTTTTGACATCCAGGGTGGGCGCATCACCATTGACGGCCGCGATATCCGGCAGGTCCAGCTGAAAAGCTGGCGCGAGCAGATCGGCATCGTCCTGCAGGAACCGATCCTGTTCAGCGCGACCGTGCGCGAAAATATTGCCTACGGGCGACTGACGGCCACCCGAGAGGAGATCGAGGCAGCCGCATGGGCCGCCAATGCGTGCGAATTCATCGAGCGCCTGCCGCAGGGATACGACACCCCGGTCGGAGAGCGGGGCGTCAAGCTGTCGGGCGGACAGCGGCAACGCATTGCCATTGCGCGGGCACTGCTGCGTAATCCCCGCCTGCTGATCCTGGACGAGGCGACCAGCTCGCTCGACAACGAAAGCGAACACCTGGTCCAGCAAGCGCTCGAACGCTTGATGCACGATCGCACCACGATCGTGATTGCCCATCGCCTGAGCACCGTGCAGAACGCGGACAAGATTGTGGTCCTTGAACAGGGATGCGTGATGGAAGAGGGCACGCATGAGGAACTGCTGGCGCGAGCAGGAGCCTACCATCGCCTGTATATGCGGACCTTCCAGATCCAGGCTGAAAGGCAATCGCCATGAGAAACAATATGATGCCCAGAGGCGAATGATATGGAACTCGCTCTAGCGCTCCTCCTACCGGTAGTTTGTTGGCTGGGGAATTTCCTTCCTGGTAGAGGAAACAAGAGCTTTTTTCTCTCGTTTGATGAGCCCAGTTCTTGTCTGCCTTTAGCTGTGACCTTGACCCGGTTTACTGGTTGTCCCAGGGTTCCTGTCAGCTCTTTTCTGGGAGCATCACTCCTGCGCAGCTGCCACGTTCCCGCCATCTTCCCGCCTGCTCATAACCATCCCTTTTGCTCGGCCAAGCGCGCCGCTTCCATGCGATTCTGGGCACCCAGCTTCTGCATGGCCGTCGAGAGGTGATTGCGGACCGTTCCCTCGGAGAGCACCAGCCGCGCTGCGATCTCTGCCAGGCTGGCCCCGAAGAGCGATGCCGAGAGCACGTCGCGTTCGCGGGGAGTCAGCGGGTTGCTCCCTTCGGAGAGCGCGGAGAGAGCCAGGTCAGGGTCGACCACCCGCTCGCCTGCCATCACGCGCCGCAGGGCGAGCGCGAGTTCAGCGGCAGGAGCATCCTTGAGCAGAAACCCGACGGCTCCGCTCTCCATGGCCCGCCGCAAATAGCCGCTGCGCCCAAAGGTGGTCAGGATCACGCATCGGCAGGAGGGCACTACCCTGTGCAGTGCTTGTGCGGTCGTGAGCCCATCGCCACCCGGCATTTCAATATCCAGCAGCGCGATATCCGGATGAGTCGCCAGCGCGGCTCCCACGACCTCATCCCCTCGCGCCACCTCGGACACAACCTCGATATCCGGTTCCCGCGAGAGCAGTGCTGAAAGCGCGCCGCGCACCATGGCCTGGTCTTCCGCTAACAGGACTCGGATCATGCGTGTTCCTCCTGTGTGGTCGGGAACCGCCTCCCTCGCTCGATGGGCAGCTCCACACGGACGCGAAAGTGGACTTGGCCCTGCAAGGTGAGCGGGCCTGCTTCCATCCGCCCACCCAACGCGCTCACCCGCTCCCGTAGCCCCGCGAGGCCAAGGCCTGGGCGCGCCAAGCCTTCAACTTGCTCACGTCGGCCTCCATCGCTCAGCACCTCAGCTTCGATCATGCCATGCTGGTGGGTCACGCGAATGTGACAGCGCCGGGCGCGGCTGTGCCGGATGACGTTGGTCACTCCTTCGCGTACCGTCCAGGCGAGTGCCGCGTCGATGGCTGGTGGGAGCACCTCTTCGATGGAGTCGATCTCTCCCTCGATTCCCGCAGCTTCCAGAAGCTGCCGCGCTCCCTCCAGTTCGCTTGAGAGATGCGGCTGTCGGTAGCCGGCCACCGCCTCGCGCACCTCGCGCAACGTTTGGCGGGCCACGCGCTCAATCTCCGCGAGTTCTTGCGCGCAGCGGTCTGGCTCCTCCGTGACCAACTGCCGCGCCAGTTCACTCTTGAGCGTGATCATGGAGAGCGCCTGCCCCAAGAGATCGTGCAGGTCGCGTGAGAGGCGCTCGCGCTCCTCGATCACCGCCAGGCGGGCCAGTTCCCGGCGCGCGGCATGCAGTTCGCGAATGGCGCTGCCCAGGCGCACCACCCCGATCATGTCCAAGCCGAGTCCCCGCACCAGCAGCATCAGCGCGATCAGCCACCACCAGTCGATCCCGGCCACCCCGCGATGCGTGACGACCGTCATGGCAAGCGGCAGCACCGTCACGAGCACCACCACGGCACCCGCGGTTCTCATGGAGAGCAACACTCCAGCCAGGGCACTCACACAGATAAAGAGCCAGAGCCAGGCCGGTCCGTCCAGGAGGCTGAACACGGTGACCTGCACACACAGGATGACCAGCAGCAGCAGCGAGAGCCGGGAGCGCATGCGCGTCGGCCTGCGCGGGTTCACCGGATGCGGCCACGTGAGCCAGGTGTAGCTGGCGGCAAAAAAGAGCAGGCTCAGCAGTCCCAGGGCCAGATGCCAGTCGGCAAGCGGTTCACGCACGAGCGAGATGAGCGGGAAGAGCAGGCACAGGAGCCAGAAGCGCTGGTAGAGCCGCCAGAGGCGGAAGGTGATGCCACTGGAGGCAATCCCCTCATCTGCTGGCTGCCTGTCACCTGGGTGGACAGCTTTCGATTCCTCTGTTCGTGTGTTGTAGCCCTGGCTGATCTGCATGCCTTTTGCCTCCTTTTTCCCGGCGGTGAAAACGCACGTTGCTCACGACCTCATTGTAGCACCGCCTCGTCACAGCAGTCCTCTCTCAACCGCCCGGCTCGATCACGACCGCCCCGGTGGTGCCATCAAGCGTCACGCGGCTGCCGCTCGTAATCCGCTCGGTTGCACCCGCCACGCCCACCACAGCGGGAAGGCCATACTCACGGGCCACAATCGCCCCGTGCGCCATCGCTCCCCCTACTTCCATCACCAGTCCCGAGGCCTTGAGAAACAGGGGCGTCCAACCGGGATCGGTCGAGGGAGCGACCAGGATCTCGCCCGGCGAGAGATCGGCTCCGTTCGGATCACGGATCACCCGCGCGATCGCCGTCACCCGCCCTGGGGACGCCGGGGTGCCCTGCAGCGTCCCGGCTGCCCGGACATCGCTCTGGCCTTTCTGCGTCTCTGTGAGCGGTTCGGTGCCATCCGAGAGCAGGACGAGGGGGACATGACGGCGCCTAAGTTCGCGCGCGAACCTGGCTCGCCGCTCACGTACGCACTCCCGCATGTCCGCACCGGAAAGCAGCGCGTGTGCTTCGGAAAGCGTGAGAAAGAAGAGATCCCCGGCCTCGCTCAGCCTGCCGGCCTGGACTGCTGCCTCTCCGACCGTCCAGAGGAGTGTGCGTGCCTGGGAGAGGAGCAGCCCGACGACAAAGCGCGTCATCTCGCGGAAGCCGGAGAGGGCGTGGGCGCGCTCGAGGCAGAAGCGTACCAGCCACCCGCGCAACCAGTTTTTACGCCTGACGCGCTGCGTCAGCGTGGTGATCATCTCGTGCGCCGCACGCTCGGCACGTTGGAGTTGGAGATCCGGTGCGGCTGCGCGCTCCTCCATCTCCAGGTAGCCGGTGAGGAGCGCAAGCACGTAGCTGGGATCCTCCGACCAGCGCGGCACCCCCAGGTCCAGTTCCGAGACACTCTGGTGGCCATACTCCTGCAAGAAGCGCGCCAGGCCCTGTTGCAGGGGAGCGGGCAGGCGTCCTTGCCGCTCGTCCTGAGCCAGCTGCTCGGCTGGCGTCTGCCGAAGCAGGTGCAGGCTCTGCACATCCATACGGATGGCCTGGGCGAGTCTCCAGAGCGCCAGGTTCATCTGGGTGGTGGGATTGGTCGGCGAGCCGCCCAGGACGATCTGGCACTCGCTCTCCGAGGCCAGGTCACCGAGCAGCCGCCGCGCCAGCGCAAAGCTCTGCATACCTGCCAGCATCACGGGTGAGACGCGGAAGGCCAGGCGCAGGCAGCCAAGCAGGAGGCGCTCTGCTTGGGCAAGGTGAGCGGCGGCATCATCTCGCGTATTGACCTGGGAGGTCTTGTGGAGCTGTTCCACGAAGCGCTGCACCCGCCGGTTGGCGATCTTGGGAGCAAGGAATGCCTGCACGAAATACCAGAGCAAGTTGGTGCGTGCGAACAGGAGCGCGAGCGCACGCCCAAACGCGCGTCGAGGCATCCTGCGGAGCGAGAGCCGTGGGTCGCTCACCAGTTGTTCAAATGCGGTGGCCGCGTGGACTTCCGCCTCGCGCATGGCTTCGATGAGGAAGCGACGCCCAAACGCGGTGCGCAGCGCCTCGGTGACCTCGAAGAACGGACGACTAGCGGCTTCGACGACGAAGCGGGGACCGGCGAGCGGATCGGGAAGTTCGGAACCAATCATGGCCAGAAATCCTGAGGCGAGCAGCCGGAGCGCGGAAAGTCCCATGGGCGTGAAGGGCCGATAGGTGCCCTGCTGAACGCCGAAAGCCAGGTACACCCGCAGATCTTCATCCCTGGATGGAGCACCAGGTGGCAAGGGAAACAGGGTCGTAATCGGTCGTGCCTGGAGCAAGAAGACCTGGCCAGAGGCATCGATGGCCCACTCGATATCCTGAGGCGTTCCATACAGCGCTTCCACTCGCGCCCCAAGTGCCGCGAGTGTGTGAATCTGCTCATCGGTGAGACAGGCGCGTGTTCGGGATGCGCCTGCCTCGATTCGCGCGGTTCCCCCGCCCTGTGCGGCCCGGATGAGGACCTGCTTGTCGCCCAGGCGGCGCTCGACGATCTCGCCCGTGGTGGTCTGCACCACAAAGTGATCCGGATTGGTGGCGCCGGACACGACGGCCTCGCCCAGGCCGGGGTTGGCGTCGATCACCGCTTCTCGCCGGTTGCCGGTCAGGGGATTGGCCGTGAAGAGGACGCCGGCCACCTCTGCCTCGACCATGCGTTGCACCACGACGGCCAGACGCACGTCCCGAGGAGCTATACCCAGACTGCTGCGGTAGAGCGTGGCGCGATCCGTCCACAGCGAGGCAAAACACCGTTGGACAGCAGCGAGTACTGCTTCGCTACCGCTCACGTTGAGCAAGGTCTCCTGCTGCCCGGCAAAGGAAGCTCCCGGCAGGTCCTCGGCGGTCGCGGAGGAACGGACGGAGACCGGCACAGGCTCTCCGGCAGAGAGGGAATGGTAGGCACTCGTGATGGCTTCTATGACCTCTGGCGGCAGCGCTGTCTGCATCAAGGCGGTGCGGATGGCGGTGGCCAGTTCGATCTGGCGCGCGCTGCCCGAGCGAACGCTCGCCTCCTCTAATCCCGAAAGATAGGTGTCAAGCCCAGCACGAGCTGACAGGTGCGCATAGGCAGCCGTTGTGACGCAGAAGCCTGGCGGCACCGCGAAGCCTGCCTGGATCAGTTCACCCAGATTCGCGGCCTTGCCTCCCGCAAGCGGGAGCGACGTTCGGTCAAGTGACGCTAGAGGGACAACGAGAGTGGCATCACCAAACAAGCTCTCACGCCCGTACTGTTGTCCGTGATCTGAAAGATTCATGCTGTTTCCTCCTCGAGAGAGGCAGCTCACCCTCTCTCGTCCTTGTCGACACATGGGAACGAGATAGCGATGGTGCGACTCCTGCCTTATGCATCGGTCACTGCTCTCCCCTCGACTTGCTCATCCTCTGCTTCCCGTGGCTTGGGCATCGGCTTGGCTCGCCACCGTCTCGCATCGGGTCTGACCGTTTTCGGGGCAAAGTGGGAGAGAGACACTACCAGGAACGGGAGCGCGATGGCCGTGGGAAGCACCCAAAACGTGAGCGTCGGAAGCTCCTTCAGTCCTGGGATCAGGTGGGCATTATCCACGTAGAAGGCCGTCCACAGGACCGTGTAGGACCCGATCATGCCGACGATGTGAGCCACCACCCATTGCTTCCCAACCAGGCGCCGAACCCGTGGTTCCTGCCGAAAGCGCCGTACGGCATATCCACTCAGAGCGCATCCATAGCCGAGCGTGGCTAGCACAAAGAGGTAGGCATCAGCTGGCCAGTGCTGGACCGAGAGAATGATCGCGGTGAGAAACACCACGGTGTAGGCCCATAGATAGCGTGTCCCCCAGTGATGATGTCGCCCCTGGCGTTTGGGTGCGCGGAACGTCAGCACCCCGGTCACGCCCGTCGTGAGTCCTGCCAGAGCATGCACCACGAGCGGAAGGAAGAAGGAAAGTGGGAAGCCATCGATCATAGGGGTATTCCTTTCAAACAGCTGTCTCTATGCTCACACAGGGCAGTCGGGAAGCCACCGACTGGCAGCTTCGGCCAGCATGTTCCTCACACCACAAAGATCCATTGCTCTGCATGATCCGCTTGTATTGATAAGTATAGTGGGAGAGCCGAGGGTAGGGAAGTGAAATTTCTTCTAATTTGACCATGACAAATGTCATGGGTGTATGCTCCCTCCAAACCCAGATGAGCGGAGGCGCATTGAGTTCAGGAGAGACTGGCGGTATGATACAGGAAGGGAACGCAGCAACGCTCATCTATGGAGAAGCGGTATCGAGGCGCATTATGGCTACTCTCCTGGCACTTATGGCCACGGTCCTGACCTCATTTCTGCCTATTCTGAATAAGCAGCTCCTGCGTGATGCTCGTCCGGCTCTGGTGGCCTGGATCACCAACGCCGCCTCTCTGCCCATCCTGGCTGCAGGGACGCTCCTACTCACCCAGTGTTCGCTCACCTCGCATCAGCGTTTTCTCTTGTCCTGCACGGCCCAGATCCCACACCTCGATGGCGTCGGGGTAGCTGCGCTGCTGGTCGCTGCGGCTCTCAACTGGGGTGCCACCCTGCTTTCGACCGTTGCGCTCGAGCGGACGGATGCCTCGCTGGTGAGTCCGCTGCTCACCTTCAATCCCGCCTTTACCCTGCTGGTCGCCTGGCTTACCCTCGCCGAGGTTCCAGGAGTGCGCCAAACCATTGGCGTGTCCGTGGTGCTCGTTGGGGCCTATTTCCTGGAAGTGGAGGAGGCCCGCACCGGACTGCTGGCTCCGTTGCGTGCTCTCTTCCGCCGACCGGGAGTCCTGTTGGCCATCATTGCCAGCGCTTTGTGGGGGACGACCACCGTCCTGGAAAAGCTGGCCATTGAGCACATGATCCCACCGAGCGGTCCGGCCGTGGCACTGTTGGGAACGTTCCTCCTGGTACTCCTGCTCACGCCAGGAGCATTTCGATCTTCCGGGCACGAAGCACGGCCGTCGCGACACAGCGGGTGGAAAGGACTGCATACCCATCCACGCGCCCTTGCAACTGCGGTGCTCATCGCAGGCATCGCCCCGCTCTTTGGCTTCACGGCGATTGCGCTCGGCCTGGTTGGCTACGTGACCACACTCTTCAAGCTGAGTGCCGTCCTGACGATCCTGTGGGCATGGGTATTTCTCGGCGAGGGCCAGATCAGAAGCCGACTGCTCGGGGCCAGTGTCATGCTGGTTGGCGGCGCGCTTGTCGCCTGGTAGTGGCTGCTCTCGATGACAGGTTTTCCTCTGGCCCTTGCGTTTGTAAGCTGTCACGGTGGGCAGGTGGTGCTCTGCCTTGTATTCTTCTGCTTCTTCTGCTATACTTTCATCAAAGTAAATTGATGCAAATTGATTTGATAAATTTGAGGAAGGTATGGAACACACACTGGTTCAGCCGCCAGAGGTCTTGAAGCTGGCGGGACACGCTGTCCGTTGGAATATGCTCACCTCGCTTGCGCGCTCAGACTACCGTGTGCAGGACCTGGTTGAGCGGCTCTCTCTCCCCCAGAATCTGGTCTCGTATCACCTGCGCCGACTGCGCGAGGGGCAGCTGGTGACGGAACGCCGCAGTACGGCCGACGAGCGCGCAGTCTTCTATCAGCTGGACCTGGAGCGCTTCCAGGTGCTCTACCTGGCGGCGGGAGAGATGCTGCATCCAGCAGTAACGGCTGATGCGACCGCGCCGCTGGCGCAAGAAGACCTGCGGAGGAACCAGGCTCCTCCCCTGCGCGTGCTCTTTCTCTGCACGGAAAACAGTGCGCGCTCGCAAATGGCCGAGGCTCTGCTCCGTCATCTCAGCCACGGCACGGTGCAGGCCTTCAGCGCCGGAAGCCGGCCTGCCGAGGAACTGCATCCCCTGGCCCGGCGCTGCATGGAACGTCTCGGCATCGATATGAGCCGCGCGGTTCCCAAGCACTTCGAGGTCTTCCGAGACCAGCGCTTCGACGCGATTATCACGGTCTGCGACCGGGTGTTGGAGACGTGCCCCACCTTCCCTGATGACCCGGAGCGCATTCACTGGAGTTTCCTCGACCCAGCAACGGTGCAGGGGTCTGAGGCCGAGCAGCTTCGAGCCTTTGAACAGACCTCATTGCAATTAACGACACGTATCCGCTTTCTGTTGATCCTCTTAGAACGAAAGAGAAGCAGCCGTGAGTCGTGAAAGCAGGCGCGAAAAGAGGGCAGAAGGAGTAGTGCCATGATAGAGATGACCGCATCCGACCCATACCGCATCTTGTTTCTTTGCACGCACAACTCGTCGCGCTCGCAAATGGCCGAGGGACTGCTGCGGGCGCGTGGCGGGACGCGCTACCAGGTGTTTAGCGCAGGAACCCATCCGCGCGCCGTGCATCCGCTGGCGGTGAAAGCGATGGCGGAACTGGGCATTGACATCAGCGAGCGTGCAGGCCACCGGGCGAAGGGCACCGAGGCGTTTGCCGACGAGGCACCAATGGACCTGGTGGTGACGGTCTGTGACGAGGCCGCCGAGGAGTGCCCCTACTTCCCCCGTGCCCGACGCCAGGAGCACTGGGGGTTTCCCGATCCGAGTCGTGCCACCGGCTCCGAGGAAGAGCGCCTGGCTGTCTTTCGCCAGGTGCGCGACGCCATCGCCGCGCGGATCGACGCGTTTCTGGGTGGCGACAGGGAGAGGACACACGCATGACCAGGCTCCTGATTCTCGGCGGAAGTGACGCAGGGACCAGCGCTGCGCTGCGGGCGAGAGAAGTAGATTCGTCAGCGGAGGTGAGCGTCGTCCTGGCCGACCGCTTCCCCAACTACAGCATCTGCGGCCTGCCATTCTATCTCAGCGGCGAGACGCCCGATTGGCACGCTCTCGCCCATCGGACGGCGGAAGACATTACCCGCGAGGGAATCCACTTGCTCCTTGACCACACGGCCCGGGCCATCGACCCCGCCAACCACCTGGTCACGGTAGCCGACCGGGGCGGACAGGCAGGCGAACTCGCGTATGATCGACTGGTTGTCGCCACCGGTGCAGTGCCCGTGCGTCCTCCCATCCCAGGCATCGAACTCCCAGGGGTGTTTCTCTTACGGTCGATGGAGGACAGCTTCGCCGTCCACCAGTACCTGGAGACCCAAGCGCCTCGCTCCGCCGTGATTGTGGGTGGCGGCTACCTCGGCACGGAGATGGCCGATGCGTTCACTCACCGGGGGCTGGCGGTCACCTTGGTCGAGCACGGTGCCTGGGTGCTCAAGACCGTTGATGAAAGCCTGGGAAGGCTCGTCGGTGCCGAACTGCGGCGCCACGGCGTCCAGGTGGCGACAGGCGTCGCGGTCGAGCGCATCGCGCAGGCCGGAGCGCAATTACAGGTTATGGGATCACAGGGGTTTCGTGCGACCGCGGATCTGGTGTTGGTGGCAGTGAGTGTGCAGCCCCGGACCGGGCTGGCGCAGGCGGCTGGCATTGCCACCGGGGAGCGCCAGGCCATCCGCGTCACCCGCGCCATGGAAACCAATGTGCCGGACATTTTTGCCGCCGGCGATTGCGTCGAGACCTGGCATCGCCTGCTCCAGGCTCCGACGTACCTGCCTCTAGGCACCACGGCCCATAAGCAGGGGCGCATTGCCGGGGAGAATGCAGTGGGGGGACCCCGGGAGTTCGCCGGAACCCTGGGGACCCAGGTGGTCAAGGTCTTTGACCTGGCCGTGGCCCGCACGGGCCTGCGCGACGCCGAAGCAGCGAAGGCCGGGTTCGACCCGCTCACGGTCGAATCCACGAACTGGGACCACAAAGCCTACTACCCGGGCGCACACGAACTGCACATCCGTGTCACCGGAGATCGTAAGACCGGTCGCCTCTTGGGAGCGCAAATCGTCGGGAACTTCCAGGCAGAGGTGGCTAAACGCGTGGATGTTTTTGCCACCGCCCTGTTTCACGGTATGCGCGTCGACGACCTGAACGACCTCGATCTCAGCTACACTCCTCCGGTGAGCAGCCCCTGGGACCCGGTGCAGATGAGTGCCCAGGCCTGGGTCGGTCACCAGCAACGCTCCCAGCATCCTTAAGGGCTGGGTGAACCTGCCTGGATGGGCTGTGCGACGAGGGCTGTCGAGTAGCACCACAACAGACGAATGTGAGCAGGAGGGTAACGGTGCCGAAACGCGAGGTGAGATGTCCACAGTGCCTGAGTGCTCGCACGACTTCCTGCAAAGTGATGAGCCTGCCGACCGCCATCGTTGTTGGCCTAGGGACATTTGGCCTGGGTCTGCTGGTCTCAATCCCCTGGTACTTTCTGGAAAAGAGAGCCAGATACGATGATTCCTACTACCACGCTGGCTACTGCTGTGGCGATTGTGGGCACCAATGCCTCCTGGCTCCTTCGTCAAGGACGGCAAGAGGGATGCAGCCGTGATGACAGCGAAATAGGCACGGTCAGCGAGAGCAGGAGGGGCCGGGATCGCCAGCATTCCGCCGGGGAAAAGGCTCGTACACGTCGTCTTGCTCTGTTGTCCTTGCTGACCTGGACTTCCCCTCTTCGGCTTCACCACCACTGCCTTGAGACGAGCCAGGTATATCACGGCCCTCTTCAGCTCAGTTCCGTTCTGATCATCACCGGGCTTGGCTATTTCTTGTTGAGGAACAGATCCAGCCACGACTGCTTGGGACGAGTGTGATGCTCCTTGAGGGATTCTGGTCGCGTTGTTCTGAACAAGCATCCGTCCATCCTTCCCCACGCACAGAGAGTGATCACTCATTCCACTGTGGGAGCCGGTTGAAACGCCCCCTGTCCCATTCCATTCGTTGCTATTGACAACGAAATCGCTTTCGTGTATCATTCCTCCAGATATTGTTGCTACTAGCAACAAATTGGAGAGGAACAGGAAATGAAACACGATACATCAACGGGCGCACTCCTGCGGGAAGTCGCTCGCTTACATACCCATCTGCAACGCACAAATGTGGCCTGCTGCTCGGGAACCACGGTGACGCAGTGTACCGTGCTTACTGAACTGGGGCGCAGTGGGCCGGTTCCCCTGGCCGAACTCAGTCGGCGCATCGGCTTCGACAAGAGCTGGACGAGCCGAGCCGTCGAGCATCTCGTGCAGGACGGCCTGATCGAAAAAGTACCCAGTCAGACCGATCACCGCAAGGTGCGTCTCTCGCTGACACCACTAGGAGAGCAGCGCGTGAGTGACCTCAACCGGACGCTCAATGCTTTGTCCGAGCGCGTGCTGGAGCGCGTCCCGGCCTCGGAGTGCGGGGGAGTCCAGAAGGCCCTCTCGTTGTTGCTCGTGGCGCTGCAAGCGGAAGTGGACCGGCCCTCGTTGCCAGCAGACACATACGATGCTCTGGCGGAGGGTGATGGGGGAGGAACTGCCAGATGCACCTGCGACTAGCAACTCCAAACGACGCGGCGGCCATCGCGACCATTTACAACCAGGGTATCGAGGATCGCACCGCCACCTTTGAGACGCGCCTGCGCACGCTACAGGAGATCGAGCCGTGGTTCGACGGGGTCCACCCCATCGTCGTCCTCGAAACCGACGAGGGGCAGATCATCGCCTTTGCCTCCACCAGCCTCTACCGTCCCCGCCCGTGCTACGCGGGCATCGCCGAGTTCTCTGTCTACGTCGAACGGGCCTGGCGCGGTCGTGGTGCCGGTCGCCAGGCACTGCAAGGGCTGCTCCAGGAAGCGGAGCGAGCCGGTTTCTGGAAGCTGGTGTCGCGGGTCTTTGTCGAGAACGCGGCCAGCCGCGCGCTGCTGCGCTCGCAGGGCTTTCGCGAGGTGGGCGTGTACGAAAAGCACGCCCAGCTGGATGGCGTGTGGCGGGATGTGGTGATCGTCGAGCGGCTCTTGCCGATCAACGTCAGTTCGGGATGAGAGCCTCTCACGATTCGATGGTTATATTTTCCTTTCGCGTCCTTTTGGGCGAACATCCGTCACTAGAGGTAAGGAACGAACAAGTGCGCTGGCGGATGGCTCATTGAAGAACGATCGGTTGGCGCGAGATCGTGGTTCCTTCGTCACATACAAACGGCATCTCGTTTGAAGAAGAACTTGCATGAAAGCGAGTAGCATATGCAGACCAACAATTTCCCCGTTGCCATCATCGGCGCAGGCCCCATCGGGCTGGCAGCAGCCGCGCATCTGTTGAAGAGGGGCGAGACCCCGCTCGTGTTTGAAGCCGAGCGCACGGTGGGAGCAGCCGTGCTCCGCTGGGGGCATGTGCGCCTGTTCTCACCCTGGCGCGAACTGCTCGACCGCGAATCAGTCGCGCTCTTAGAGGCAGAGGGCTGGAAGGCCCCCGATCCCGCAGCGTACCCGACCGGTCAGGAACTGGTGGAGGACTACCTCGTCCCACTGGCAAACACGGTACAGATCAAGGCGCACCTGCGTCTGGGCATGCGCGTGGTTGCTGTGAGTCGGCAGGGCATCGACAAGATGAAGACGCCCGGCCGTGAAGAAGCCCTTTTTGCCCTGCGCCTCGAGACGGCAAGCGGCGAGGAGCAGGACGTGCTGGCCCGCGCCGTGATCGACGCCTCCGGCACTTACGGGACCCCCAATCCGCTGGGGGCCAGCGGCATCCCCGCCCTCGGCGAGCAGGCGCTGCGCGAGCACATCTTCTACGGCATTCCCGATGTCCTCGGGGTGCAGCGCGAGCGCTACACCGCTCGTCGCGTGCTGGTGGTTGGCAGTGGGCACTCGGCTTTCAATGCGCTGCTGGAGCTAGCGGAGTTGGCGCAGGAGCATCCTGCGACCCGCCCACTGTGGGCCATTCGCCGCACGGATCTCAGCCTGTTGTTTGGAGGTGGCGAGCGGGATGCCCTGCCAGCGCGCGGCGCGCTCGGTCAGCGTATGCGAGAACTCGTGGAGAGTGGGCAGGTACGCCTGGTCACGGGGGTGCGCATCTCGGCGCTGCACGAGACCGCTGCGGGAATAGTCATCGCGGGAGAAGAGCAGCGCCTGGGCCCGGTCGATGAGATCATCGCCACCACGGGTTTCCGACCAGACCTCTCCCTGCTGCGGGAACTACGTTTGGCGCTCGATGCGGGCCTGGAGAGCCCGGTCCGGCTGGCTCCGCTCATCGATCCCAACGTGCATAGCTGCGGGACGGTCCCTCCGCACGGCGTGGAGGAACTCTCCCACCCGGAGGCCAACTTCTACATCGTCGGCATGAAGAGCTATGGCCGCGCGCCGACCTTCCTCGCCCTCACCGGCTACGAGCAGGTGCGCTCGATCACCGCCGCGCTCACAGGTGACTTCGAGGCCGCCCAAAGGATCGAACTGGTGCTGCCGGAGACGGGCGTCTGCTCGTCGGACGCGGGCGGCTCGTGTGCTGTGCCCGCGACCCGAGGAGTGGCTGGGCAGGATGAGCGAGCCTCCGTATCGGCAAGCTGCTGCACGCCTCCTGCCCGGCAACTGCTGACCGTTGGCACGCTCCGAACGCAGGTAGAGAACTGTTGTGGCTAGCCGTTTTCTTTCCCTGCTTCGGATCCTGCTCCCGCCACGTACTGGCGAAGCAATGGATGCCAGTGAGCAGCCCCATAAGGCTCCCTATTACGGCTGGGTGCTGATGGTGGCGCTCGGCATCACGACCATCATCTCCTACGGGACGACCCAGTACCTCTTCGGCGTGCTGGTCGTGCCGCTGGATGCTACCTTCGGCTGGGGGCGGGCGAGCATATCCCTCGCCTATGCCCTCGGGCTCATCGTTGCCGGGCTGCTTGGCGTGCCGATCGGCGCGCTCGTCGACCGGTGGGGCGCACGCCTGCTCATGAGCGCCGGCTCGGCCCTGGCAGCCCTGGCCCTGTTCGGACTGGCGCGCATGGATGCCCTGTGGCAGTTCTACCTGCTCTGGTCGGGTGGGCTCGGGCTGGCGATGGCCCTCACGCTCTACCCGGTGACCTTCACTGTGGTCGCCAACTGGTTCGTGCGCAGACGCGGGAAGGCCCTCGCCATCCTGACATTGGTGGGCGGACTGTCCTCCCCGATCTGCATCCCCCTCGCGGGGGCGTTGGTGGCCCATGTAGGATGGCGCGCCACGCTCGTGGTGCTGGGGCTCGCGCAACTCGTCATCGCACTGCCGCTGCACGCCCTCCTGCTGCGGCGTTACCCGGAGGATTTGGGCTTCTTGCCAGATGGAGAACCAGCTCTCCCTGTACAAGCCCAGACGCCCCTGTCTGGAGCGACGCTCTCGGAGGGGGCGAACCGGCCCGGCCTCCGGGTGGTGGGGGCCCCCCCCCCCCGCGGGGTGGTGGGGGGCCCCGTGGTGTTC
>JACZCU010000087.1_pt1 | contig 19255 bp, 15 predicted proteins | sample 8641851 | NCBI WGS metagenome assembly JACZCU01 (sample SAMN15324605, study PRJNA640507) | soil metagenome | isolation source: monocropping sugarcane control | place: China: Luxin town, Laibin City, Guangxi Province | collected 2019-07-25 | depth 10cm m | reverse complement strand
CCGAAACGATTCGAGGAACGGCGGGCTAAGAGCCCGCCGCTCCACATCAAAAGGAAATGTTTCTCACGTAGTGGCAGGTGTATCCATTCGGATTCTTTTGCAGGTAATCCTGGTGATACGCCTCGGCCGTCCACCACTCCTTCGCAGGCACGATCTCGGTCACGACGGGACGCTTCCACGCGCCCGATTTGTCGACCTGCGCTTTCACGCGCTCCGCGATCTGGCGCTGCTCTTCATCGTGATAGAAGATCGCCGAGCGATACGACGTACCGACGTCGTTGCCCTGCCGATTCAGCGTCGTCGGATCGTGCAGCTTGAAGAAGAAATCGAGAATCTCTTCGTACGTGATGCGCGCCGGGTCATACGTGATGCGCACCGCCTCGGCGTGGCCTTCGTGATTCTGATACGTCGCGTTCTTCACGCTGCCGCCGGTGTAGCCGACTTCCGTGTCGATCACGCCGGGCATCTTGCGAATCAACTCTTCGACACCCCAGAAGCAACCGCCCGCGAGCGTCGCCACTTTGTAGTTCTTCGGATCGGTCGCCTGCTTCGGATCGAACAGCTTCGCGTACTCGCCGTAGCCTTCCGCTTCGAGCTTCGCCGCGGGGACGAATCGCATCGATGCGGAGTTCATGCAGTAACGCATGCCGGTCGGTGCAGGACCGTCATCGAATACGTGACCGAGGTGAGAGTCGGCGTTCTTCGAGCGCACTTCGGTGCGGGACATGAAGAACTTTCGATCCGTCTTCGTCACCACGTTCGCGGGAACGAGCGGACGCGTGAAGCTCGGCCAGCCGGTGCCGGAATCGAACTTATCGAGCGAGGAGAACAGCGGCTCGCCCGACACCACGTCGACGTAAATGCCGGCCTCGTGATTGTCCCAGTACTCGTTGCGGAACGGCGGCTCCGTGCCTTCCTTCTGCGTTACGTCGTACTGGAGCGCGGTCAGTTTCTGCTTGAGCTCCGCGTCGGACGGTTTGTGGAACTGCGACATCGATCCTCCTTTGACTTCGCTGGCGGACGCAATGGGCGTTTGGGCCGACTGCGATTGGGCGCAGCCGATGAGGAGAACCAGGACTGTGGGTATGAATCGGGACTTGAGAAAGACCACCGCGTGCCTCCTTGTGCAGTAACGAACGAATTCGCCACGTGCGCTATTCGATGCCGGAGGCGCGCGATGGTTTCAGATCCTGCCGTCCGCGAAGCGATCAGCGCTGCCGGCCGTACCGGCCATAGCCGCGTTCGTATCGCTCACGATCATTGCCGCGATCTGAACCGTAGTTCTGATCGCGATCGTAGCCGCGGTCATAACTCGATTCGTATCCATATCCGCGATCGTACCCGCCGCGATTGAACTCACGCGGCTCGCCGTACATCCCGCGATCGTAATCACGCGGACCGCCGTACATGCCACGATCGAAGTCGCGTGGACCGCCGTACATCCCGCGATCGAAATTGCGGTCGTAGTCGCCGCGACTGAAGTCGCGTCCGCCGCGGTCGAGTCCGCGATCGAAATCGCGCGCATCGCGATTCCATCGCATCCCGGATTCACGATCGATATCGCGCCGCGGTCCTTCGTATCCTCTTTCGAAGCGATTCGGATCCATCCGATAGAAGAATCGCGTGTCGCGCGCGTTGTGGCGATACGCATCGGACTGCCAGCGATCGCCACCACCGCGATCGGGGTCCGGCATTTCGTGCTCGGGGTCGTACGAGCCGATGAAGCGCTCTCGGTCACGAGGTCTCCACATGTGCACTTCTCCTTTCGACGAGGAGAAGTGCACAGGGCACACCTGATTTCGACTCAGTGACGCGCCGCGCGACGACGACTCGATGCAACCTGGAGATCGGCGACGATGCCTCGCGCTTCACCGCACCCGTTCGTCACCTTCACCCAGAACTTCGTGCTCTTCACAACTGACGTCGTGAACGACGCCGAGTCCGTTCCGACCGGCTTCGTCGTGTCGCCGAGCTCGCCTTCGTACCACTGGAAATGCAACACCGGCGTGCCGGTCGCGTTCGCATTCATCGTCACACTCTCGCCGGACTTCACGTCGCGCGGAACCACGATCTCCGCGGGCAACGCCGGCGCGACGCATTCGCCTTCGACACTCACGACGACGGTGCGCGTCGAGATCTCACCGCACGCATTCGTGAGCGTCGCCCAGAACGACGATGAGGTGAGAATCGGTCCGGACGAAACCGTTGCGCCGGTGCCGAGGGGATTCGACTTATCGGGCGCGGTACCTCGGTACCACTGTACCGTGGTGTTTTCTCCGGTAAATACCACGGTAAGATCCGTCGGAGTACCCGCGCTCACGGTGCGATCCTGCGGCTGCGTCGTGATCAGCGGGAGACTGCACGACTCATCGACGTTCACCGTCACGGTACGCGTCGAGATCTCGCCGCACGTATTCGCGAGCGAGGCCCAGTACTGCGTCGTGGTTTGCAGCGGACCGACGGTCGCCGCGATCCCTGCTGGCAACAGCGTCGATTTGTCGGGCGCAACGCCCTGGTACCACTGAATCGCAATCCCTTCGCCGGTGATGCCGACGCTGAGTTGCGTGAAGCCATTCTTCGGAATCGTGCGATCCGCGGGTTGCGTCGCGATCACCGGCAACTGACACGGCGCGACGACGACGAGCTCACTCGCCTTCGACGTGCCGCATGAGTTCGTGACCTTCGCCCAGAACTGCGTGAGCGTGCTCACGACCACCACGAGCGTTTGTCCCTCGCCCACTTTCGTCGCCGACGGACTGCCGGGATTCGAGCCGCGATACCACTCGAACGTGAGTCCGCCGGTTGACGAGGAGACCGCGTTGACGCTCAACGTCCAGTTCGTGCCCGCGCCGGTTGCGGTCGGAGTTCCGACGACGACATCCGGACACGCGTTGACGGTGATCTGCACGGCGTTGCTGTCGACGCTGCCGCACGAGTTGGTCACGCGCACCCAGACGTTTGCGGACGCATTGAGCGTGATGCTCGGCGACGACGACGTCGCACCACCGATCGGTTGCGACGTGTCGCCGCTGTTCCCGATGTACCACTGATACGACAACGGCGAAGTTCCGGTCGCCGTCACGCTGACTTTCACCGCAACGCCGATCGACGTCGACTTCGGCTGCGGCTGCGTCGTGATCTGCGGAGCCGCACACGCGTTAACCGTCACGGTCGCGGTGTTGCTGTCGGCCGTGCCGCACGAGTTGCTCACTCGCACCCAGTACGACGTTGTGGTCGAAGGGGAGAGATTCGCGAGTGTCGAAGAGTTCGAGCCTGTCGGCGTCGATGTATCGCCGGTGTTCCCGATGTACCACTGGTACGTGAGCGGCGCGGAACCGCTCGCGGTGACGGCGAGACTCGTCGTACCGCCAGCATTGATCGTCTTGCTCGCCGGCTGCACCGAGATCGCCGGTCGCGAACAACCGCTGCCGTACACGATCGCCGCCGCATCGCGGTCGTACTGACGCAGCACGCCGTTCCACGAACACTGCACGCGCCAGTTCATCATCGCGTCGACGTTGTTCGGACTCTCCGCCGCGTGCTTGAACCCGAGCGTGTGCCCGAGCTCGTGCGTCATCACGCTGTTGAGACAGTTCTGTCCGTCGAACGCCTTGTTGTTCACGACGACGTCGACTTCTTTCATTTTGTAGAAGGACTCGCCTTCGAACGTCGACGGTCCGGTCGCGACGGTGATGCCGCCAATTGCGGCCGCGCTCGAGTACGGCGCAGGAAGCGCCGTGTTGAAGAGAATTCCGTTCTTGTTGTCGCTGGTATCGAGTCCGCCGTTCGCACTCGAATCGACGCCGCCATCCTGATAGTTGATGTTCGTGTCGGTGCCATTCCACTGCTGAAAGGCCTTCGTGACTGCCGCGGGGCCGTCCACACCCGGCTGCGCGCCATTGCGCACGAACGTCGCAGTCGGCGGATCCCAGCGATAGAACGAACCGCCGCTGGACATGAGATACACGCCGCGCCCGGCGTTGGTGATCGGCGTCCACGACTTCGTCGCGTACCGCTCCGCAGATTCATCGACGAAGTACCGCGGAGTCTCCCTGCGTTCACCCGCGAGCACGTCGCGAATGTGCTGCACGAAGAGACTCGCGTCGCGCACACGTTCGGAATGCGGCTCGAGATTCTGATCGTAGCCGAAGACATCCGAGCGCACGGCGAGCTCGCGTTTCGTGTCATCGCTCACGAGGCGAAACTGCCCGAGGACCATGACCAGCGTGGTCACGTCATCGGATGAGGCGTCGGTGAACACGAGATAGCGCTCGCCGGCGACGTATTCCGGAGTGCCGGGGATGTACTTGATCTCATCGCCGATTTGTCCGCCGCGTTCGGTGAGAACGAGATAGTCATCGGCGTGGTGATATCCCTTCACGACGTTTTCGATGCGCAGCGTGTAGCGCGTCACGATCGCGCCGCTCGCATTGCGCTCGACGAGTGAAGTCACCGCTTTGGCGATGACGATGTCATCCGCCGCTTCGATCAACGCCTCGTCCGGCGGAACCACGAACGTTGCGGCATGTACGGAGAGCGCGGCCCACGCCGCGACGAGAGACACGAGGACCCGAATTGTGCGCATTGGAGAACCCTTTAGCTTTGCTACCGCACCCACCGTAACGGGAAACGATCGCGCTGTCACGTCCTGTGACGTTCCTCACGCCTTCGAATATCGCGAAATTCGGGCGTGTTTTTGCTCCCCATGAAACAGCGCTCTCGCATTCGCGCGCTCGCTCTCGCCTCGCACACGCGCATCCTGCTCTTCACCGCGATCTGGCTTTCGCTCTTCGTGTACGCGGGACGTCCGCTGCTGATCGGTGCCGCCGTGGCCGGTATCGCGCCGGCGATCGCGTGGAGCGCGCTGGTCGCGCTCGCCGCACTGCCGCTGCTCTCGTGGTTTCGTCGCGACAGCACGCTCACGAGCTGGGCGGGGTACGCGATTCTCGCGATCTTCTCGACGCTGCTCACGCTCGTATTCATCGGCGACATCGTGCGCGTGCTGTACGCGCTCGCGAACTGGATGTTCGCCGCGGAGGCGTGGCCGCTCCTCGATCCCCGCCGCCTTGCTCTCACGATCCTCGGCGCCACGGCCGCGCTTTCGCTCGTCGGACTGGCGCAGGCGCGCTGCCCGCGCATTCGCAACGTGCGCATCGCGATCGACAACCTTCCAGATGATCTCGACGGATATCGCATCGTGCAGTGGAGCGATGTGCATGTCGGCCCGACGATTCGTCGCGGATTCGTGCAGGCGCTCGTCGAGCGCACGAATGCGTTGCGGCCGGATGCGGTCGCGATCACCGGCGATTTCGTCGACAGCGATGCCGCGGCCTTCGGCAGCGAGATCGAGCCGATTCGCGATCTCCGCACGCGCGACGGCGTGTTCTACGTCACCGGCAATCACGAGTACTACTGGTCGCCCGACAACTGGCTCGCGCTGCTCGCATCGCACGGCGTGACGTTTCTGCAGAACGACCACAAAGTCGTCGCGAATGGAAACGTGGTGTTCGCCGGAATCACCGATCCGGTCGGACGCGGCACGCACAAGCAGGATCCGGATCGCGCGCTCGCGAATGCGCCGCGGAACGCGGTCAAAGTCCTGCTCTCGCATCGCCCGCAAGCTTCCGACGATGCAAACCGCCTCGGCGTCGATCTCCAGCTCTCCGGACATACGCACGGAGGGCAGTTCTTCCCATTCAACCTCGTGATCAAGAAGTTCCAGCCGCTCGTGGCCGGACTGCATCGCGTTGGAAAGACATGGGTTTATGTGAATCGCGGAACCGGATACTGGGGACCGCCGTCGCGACTCGCGGTGGGTGGGGAGATCACGGTTTTGGAACTGAGCAAACAGTAAAAAAGTGATGTGTGACCAAAACGGTCACACATCACCGCCGCGTCCCCAAACTTTCTCTCAAGTCCCGCCACAATCCTGCCGCAGTGCGAGTCCAGATTGAGGACCATCATGAAACGGTCGCTCATCGGTCTCCTCGTAACGGTCACGATGTCCCTTTCGGCGCAGACGGTCGACGTCGCGCCGGCCACGCCTGCCGCGAAGCTCGTCCAGACGCTCGTGCAGTCCGAGGCTTCTCCTTACGTTCGCAACTTCTACGGCCCGAACGGCTATCGCCTGGTCTGGACGCGCAACGGCCGTCCGACCGCGCAGGCGCTCACGCTCGTCGGCATGTTCGAAGGCGCGACCGCGAAGGGACTCGACCCGGCCGACTACGCCGCCGGCACCTGGACCGCGCGCATGACCGACCTTCCGACCGACGCCGCTGCCGCGCGCTTCGACGTCGCCGTCACCGCGACGCTCGTGAAATACGCAACGCACCTTCGCATGGGCCGCGTGCATCCGCAGTCCGTCGATTTCGACATCGATGTGCAGGACAAGCAGGCCAACTACGCCGCGCTCGTCGAGACGGTCTCCACGACGTCCGACGTGAACGCGATTCTTTCCTCGATCGAACCGCAGAGCGACGACTATCGCAACCTCATCACCGCGCTGGCGACGTATCGCCGCATCGCGCAGTCGAATGACGAACAGGTTCCGGTCGTGACGAAGCTGAACATCGGCGACGACTACGCCGGCCTGCCGCAGCTCACCGCGAAGCTTCGCCTCCACGGCGACCTTGCGCCGAATGCAACCGTCAACGGAACGAAGTACGAAGGCGCGATCGTCGACGCCGTGAAGCACTTCCAGTCGCGCCACGGTCTCGACGCCGACGGCGTCGTCAGCAAGAAGACGTTCGCCGCGCTCAACACGCCGGCGTCGGATCGCGTCGCGCAGATCACGCGTGCAATCGAACGTGCGCGCTGGACGCCGAATCAACTTCAGGCTCCGGCGATCGTCGTGAACATCCCCGAGTTCCGCCTGCACGGCATCTCGGCAGACGGACAGCACGACATCGACATGCGCGTCGTCGTCGGTAAGGCCGCGGGTCATCAGACGCCGGTGTTCGAAGGCGACATGAAACACGTCGTGTTCCGCCCGTACTGGAACGTGCCGCCGAGCATTCAGAAGACTGAGATCGCGTCGAAGCTCGATTCGGGTTACGCCGCGCGCAACAACTACGAAGTGGTGGACGACAGCGGTCGCGTGCAGTCGATCAATGAAGACACCGTGGCCAAAGTGCGCAAAGGTTCGCTCCGCGTGCGCCAGAAGCCGGGAACGTCGAATGCGCTCGGCCTCGTGAAGTTCCTCTTCCCGAACGACAACAACGTGTATCTCCACTCGACGCCGTCGCAGTCGCTCTTCAGCCGCACTCGCCGCGACTTCAGTCACGGTTGCGTGCGTGTCGAGGATCCGGTGGCGCTGGCGGAGTGGGTGCTGCAGCAGAAGCCGGAGTGGAACCGCGACAAGATCAAAGCCGCGATCAACGGCAAGCGTGACGATGTGTACGTGACGCTCGACCGCGCGATCCCGGTGGTCATCTTCTACAACACCGTGGTGGCGCGCGAGAACGGCGATGTGCTGTTCCTCGACGACATCTACGGTCACGACGTGAAGCTCGCGAAGATGCTCATGCCGAAGACGCAGACTCAGGGCGCGGGCGTGATGATCGCGGCGCGCAAGTAAATCGCTTTCTCGCAGGTCGACAGTGGGCAGTCGGCGCCGGCAGGAGTCCCCCCACTCCTGCCGGCATTTTTGCTCACATCGGAGCGCCGGCTTTCAAACCGACGCTCCGTTTCTCAATAGACGATTCGCATCGGCAATCCCGTCACATCGACATGCGCATCGCCGAACGATTGCGACTTCCCCGCGCGAATGCGTCGCGCGGTCCACAACGCCGCCATCGCATCGAGCAGATCGTTCTCGCTCGCACCGCGCGGCGTCTCCGGCACTGCATCGAAATGCGATTCGATGAGCGCGCGTCGTGCGGCGAGTCCCGCCTTCGTGTGTTTCGTCTCCGCAATCGGCGTTTCGTTCCACACCGCAAACGAAACCTCGGGATGCACTTCATACACGCGCGATCGCAGTTCGTGATGGCGCTGCAGAATGCGATCGATCTGCGCGATCTTCGGCACGATCATGAAGCACTGCTTCGAAATGCCTTTGCCCTGAATCTCACGCGACACGCGATTCGCCTCGGCGTATTCGCGGATGCCGAGGATGTCGCGGATCGGCGCGGAGAAAACGCTCGAGGCGCGATTGCCAAGATGACGGCGCGCGTGATGATCGCAGGGACGCCCGCCACGTTGCGTGAGTCCGATCGGAATGTCGATCGCCACCACCGCGCATTGCGCGAACAACGCGATCAACTCTTCATCGCTGCGGACAATCCGCGCGTCAATGTCTGACTCATCCTCAATTACTGCAACCCAACCCTCGTTACAACCATCGAGTCCCGCGAGTTTCGTCAGCGGCTTCGCGAGAATGCGTTGTTTCGTATCCGTCGTCGCGGTATCGCCGATCGACACCAGCTGCAACTCCGCCGCGCCGTCATTGCGCACTGCATGCGCGCAATCCGGATCGACATCCATCAACACCGCGCCGCGCCCTTCGAACGTACGCGACTGCACATCGGTGCCTTCACCTTCGTCCCAGAACAGTGTCCACCGATCCGTGTACAGCACCGCCAGCAGCTCGCGCCGCGTCGTGTGAACGTGATTGCCGCGAATGCAGCCGGGACGCACCGTCGCGATGTGACATTCCGCAAACGACGCGAGCGTGAGCGGAAGCGAGTAACTCTCGCCACGCGCATCGGCGTATGCAGACAGCGACGTGACGCGAACACTCATCAGATCATCGCCGCCGAACCGATCTCGGGATGATCGCGCACGAAGTCGACGAGCTTCGTCGCGTAATCGCGAAACCGCGGCGCGGTGATGCCGATGCTCGCGAGATCGCGCGTCGCGTTCGTCGTGTCGTATTGCGTCGGATGCACGAAGTAATCGACGGCTGGTGCAGGAATGCGCATGAGCCGATAGACACCAGGCACGTAATTCAGTGCTGCCTTCGCGATCGACTTCGGCATCGGCACGCGCAAGATCGTACGGTTCGTGCACTTCGCGATCACATCGATCGTCTCGTCGACGGTCATCGGATCGGGATCGGCGAGCGCGTACGTCACGCCGACGTTGTCCTTCATCGCGCTGAGATGTTCCATCGCGCGAATCACGAAGTCGCGCGGCACAACGTTGAACGTGTATTTCGAAGGACGACCGACCACCGGCAGCACGGCAACGCGCGGCTGTCGCATCACCCATTGCATGACGAAATACGGTCCATCGAATTTCTGCGTCGCGCCGGTGACGCTGTCGCCGACGACAACTGACGGTCGATAGATCGTCGCCGGAACATTCGCCATGCGTTTGCGCACTTCGAGCTCGGCGAGGTACTTCGTCTCTTCGTAATAGTTGTTGAACGTCTGCCCTTTCACGAGATCGTTCTCGGTGAAAACACCGGGCAGACGGCCGCTCACGTAGCACGTACTCACGTAGTGCAAGCGCTCGAACTTCGGCGTGCGCTCCGCGAGATCGAGCACGCGCTGCGTGCCCGTGACGTTCACGCGCATGCCGGCATCGCGTTTCACCGCGAGGTCGTAGGCCGCGGCGAAATGAAAGATCTCGCGAACGTTTCCCGCTTCGATGTGCGTGAGCGGCTCGGTGAGATCGCCTTCGACGATGCGAATGCGATTCGCGAGTTTCGGGTATTGCGCTTCGATCCCGCGCGCACGCACTTCCGCGAGTGCACGAAATTTCGGCTGCACGAGACACAGCGCCATGTCATCGGTACGCGACAGGATGTGCGGCAACAGCTCGCTGCCGAGGAAACCCGGGAAACCGGTAAAGAAAATCGACGGCATCGCGCGATTGTAGTGGCGCTCATTCGACGAGATCGCGCACGACATTCAGCAAGCCATCGACGGCGCGCGCCATGCGTTCGTAATCGAGCGTTTCGGGCGTATCGCTGTCGAGGTGGTAGTGCGGATTGCGAAAGAGCGCGGTGTCCGTGACCATGATCGCCGGCCAGCCGAATTGCCAGAACGACCACTGGTCGCTCCAGCCGATCTGCTCGATCGCCTCAGGCAATGTCGCCGACTCCGCGGGCATCGTGTTCGCGCGTCGAAACGCACGCGCGCATTGCTTCACCAGCGCACGCGATCCGACGTTGCCCGCGAACGCAACGAAGTCGCCCGTTTGCGGATACATCGCCGAAAGCGGCGGCGGATACTGCTGCGCGCCTTTGCGCGGATCGTAGTAGCCGAGCATTTCGAGACTCAGCATCGCCACGATCGTTTCGCCGCGATCGTGACAGCGCTTCGCGTATTGCCAGCTGCCCATCGACGTCGTTTTGAAGTGCGGCGGTTCTTCGTTCGTGAATGCGACGAAGCGAAGCGTGCGACGCGGCTTCGCGCTTTCGAAACGCTTCGCGAGCGCGAGAAGCGCGGCGACGCCGCTCGCGTTGTCATCCGCGCCAGGAGTGCCATCGAGCGTGTCGTAGTGCGCGCCGATGACGACGATCGCGTTCGTCGTGCCGCGAATCTCGAGAATGAGATTGTCGGCGCGCACGCCATCGGTCTCGAATGTTTGTCGTTCGACGCGCTCGCCGAATGCGCGTGCGATGAAGTCCGCGGCGGCGTGCAAATTTTCGGGCGCGTACACATGACGCTCGCCAATCGTTGCGAGCGCGGCGACATCGCGACGCAGTTCATCACGCAACGTGAGCTGTGATGACGTGAGCGGCGCGAGCGGAATCGCAACACCGCGCCTGCGTGAGATCGCATACGCCGCAACAGCGACGAGCAGAATTGCGACGGCGGCGAGAATCCACTTCACGCCGCTACAATCCATCGATATGACGTTTCACGCAACCGCACTGAATGTCTCGCTCACGGTGAATGATCTCGCGCGAAGCACCGACTGGTACACGAACGTCCTCGGCTTCGAGGTCGAACGAAGTCACGAACGCGAAGGAAAGCGTGTCGCGGTTTCGTTGAAAGCCGGCGAAGCGCGCATCCTGCTCGCGCAGGACGATGGCGCGAAAGGAATGAATCGCACGAAGGGCGAAGGCTTCTCGATGATGCTCACGACGCCGCAGAACATCGACGAGCTTGCAGCGCGTGCGAAAGAGAAGGGTGCGACGCTCGATACCGAACCGACGGACGCGCCGTGGGGACCGCGCATTTTTCGTCTGCGCGATCCCGACGGATTTCGCTTCACGATTTCGTCGTAAGTGGAGCGGCGGGCGCTCCACCAAAACCTATCCCCCACTCACTGCCATCTGCGACCACGCATCGCCCGAGGTGTTGTCCACCGACGAGCCCCATGCGTGCCAGCTTCCGGCGCCGCCGGTCGTGTTCTCGATCAGGATCTGCACGTTGCCGGTCGACGTGCCGGGGATGTTCACCTGCTGCATTGACAGCGCAGGCAATTCGATCTCGAACGTCGATTGATCGGTCGGATTCGCGAAGACATACGTCGTGATGCGGAAGCGCTGGGTCGTCACCGATGGATTCACGACGCCGACGTTCAATCGATACTGCGCCGTGCGGCGCAATCCGAAAATCGTCTTCGTCGTCACCGCGGTCGTGGGTTGCGCGATCGCGGGAAACGTCTGCGACATCGTTCCGCCGCCCGGATTCGGCGTCCAGATGCGTGCGCTCGCGTACAGCAACGCGCCGGTGTCGGGCCCGCCTTCACTCGTCACGCCTTGAATGTCGATCGAGCCGAGGCCGGAGATCTGCAGGATCTCGCCGACGAAGTTCTCCGAAGAGACGCCGCTTTGCGCGGGCAGCGTGATCGTGCGAACGATCGACGATCCACTGTTCGCCTGAGGAAGCCAGCGCAACTGCACCATCTGCGACGCATTGCGCAGATTGATCAGATCGATGTCGCTGCGAAAGTGCGTGCCGAATGCGCCGTCCACATCACCGGCAGCAGGAATGAGAATTCGCGACGAAGCGGCGAGCGGCACGATGAGATCGTTTGTCTCGACTGGCAGAGCTCGCGTTTGCGCGAAGAGAGAGGAAGTCAGAAAAAGAGCGATGAGCAGAGATGGGATACGCATGACGAAGTGGATTAGCAATACACTCGCCGTGTATGCAGAAGGTACGTGTTGGAGTTCTCGGATCGGGTGATGTCGGGCGTGTTCTCGCGGCCGGTTTCGCCAGCCTCGGCCACGACGTCACGATCGGCTCGCGCGATCCTGAAAAGCTGCGCGAGTTCGCGGAGAAAGAAGACTCGCGCATCACCGCCGGAACGTTCGAGCAGGCCGCGCGCTTCGGCGACATCCTCGTGCTCGCAACGCTCGGCGTCGCAACCGCGGATGCAATCAAGCTCGCTGGCCTCGCGAACTTCGCGAACAAAGTCGTCGTCGACACCACGAATCCGCTCGACTTCACGAACGGCGCGCCACCGACGTTATCGGTCGGCGGCAAGGACTCACTCGGCGAACAGATTCAACGTCTCATTCCGACCGCGAAAGTGGTGAAGGCGTTCAACACCGTCGGCCACAATCACATGATCCATCCGCACTTCGAAGGCGGACCTCCGGACATGTTCCTCTGCGGAAATGACGAAGGCGCGAAGAAGATCGTGTCGCAAATTTGTGAAGCCTTCGGATGGGGTGTCGTCGACATCGGAGGCATCGAAGGCGCGCGATACCTCGAGCCGATGTGCATGACCTGGGTGCTTTATGGCGTAAAACACGGCACCTGGGGTCACGCGTTCAAGCTGTTAAGAAAGTAAATTCTCGCGCGACCGCTGGAGAAGACGCTCGCGTCTCCCGCAGATGACGAGCTCGGCCACTTGCACTCGCAACAGCCGGGGCAGCAAACTTGCAGCCGAGCGCCCCACGGTGTTCATCGAAAGGTCGAGGTGTCTATGCGAGTCGCTGTTCGGTTCGTAGCTGTCTGTCTCCTCATCTCCCTCCTCACTCCCATCGCCGAGGCGCAGTACTTCGGGCGCAACAAGGTCCAGTGGGAGCAGTTCGACTTCAAGGTTCTCCAGACCGAGCATTTCGACATCTACTACTACGATCAGGAAGCGGATGTCGTTCATGACGTCGGCCGCATGTCCGAGCGCTGGTACGCGCGCCTCTCGCGCGTGTTCAATCACTCGTTCAAGAAGAAGCCGATCGTGCTGTACGCAAACGCCGCGGACTTCCATCAGACCACCACCACCGGCGGCACGATCGGAGAAGGCACCGGCGGATTCACCGACTCGTTCATGAATCGCGTCGTGCTTCCGCTCACCGGCGATTACGCGCAGAACGATCACGTGCTAGGCCACGAAATGGTGCACGTGTTCCAGTACGACATCGCGGCGAGTGCGAATCAGCAGCGCCGCCGTTTCGCGCTCGAACAGATGCCGCTGTGGCTCGTCGAAGGCATGGCCGAGTACTTCTCGAAAGGCCGTGTCGATCCGCTCACGTCGATGTGGATTCGCGACGCCACGCTGAACGATCGCATGCCGGATCTCCGCGATCTCTCGCGCGATCCGCGTTACTTCCCGTATCGCTACGGACAGGCGTTGATGGCGTACATCGGCGCGCGATTCGGTGATGAAGCGGTCGTGCGCTACTTCCTCGCATCCGGCTCCGTCGGCGTCGAAGAAGGCGTCGAGCGCTCGCTCGGCATCTCACACAAACAACTCTTCGCGGACTGGGCGGAATCGTCGCGCGAGCTCTACACGCCGATCACGAATGCGCGCACGATGGATCTCGGCAATCCGCTGATCGGCCGCAAGCCCGAGCCGCCACCTCCGCCCGTCGCCGAAGGCGAGCAGCGCAAGAAGCGCCCGCGCCGCCGCGGCAGCAGCGAGTTGAACGTCGGTCCTGCACTGAGTCCCGATGGCCGCTACATCGCGTTCCTCTCCGCGCGCGAGTTGTTCTCGATCGATCTCTTCCTCGCTGATGCGAAGACGGGCAAAGTCATTCGCCGCCTCGTCTCCTCGGAGCGTGACTCGCACATCGAGTCGCTGCGCTTCATCGAGTCCGCGGGCTCGTGGTCGCCGGATGGCCGGCGTCTCGCGTTCATCACGTTCGCGAAAGGCGACAACTATCTCTCGTTCGTCGATGTCGAATCGCGCGCGATCGAACATCGCAAAGTGCCGGGACTCGAATCGATCAACAACGTCGCCTGGTCGCCGGATGGAAAGACCATCGCGCTTTCGGGACAGACCACCGGCGTTTCGGATCTCTTCCTCTACAACATCGAAACGAATGAAGTGCGCCGTCTGACGAGCGACAAGTACGCTGATCTGCAGCCGGCGTGGTCGCCCGATGGAAAGACGATCGCGTTCGTCACCGATCGCGGCGCGGGCACCGTCGTCGAGCAACTGCTCTTCACCGATCAGCGTCTCGCGACCATCGACGTCGCCACGGGCCAGATCCGGCTCATCGACGCGTTCCGCGGAACGCTGCACATCAATCCGCAGTTCGCGCCGGACGGCAATTCGATTTACTTCATCGCCAACCCGGAAGGCATTCCGGACATCTATCGCATCACCCTTGCGGATGGACAGCTCTCCCGCGTGACAGCAGTCGATACGGGCATCGCGGGCATCACGGACATGTCTCCGGCGCTCGCGGTCGCGCAACGCAGCGGCGACATCGCGTTCTCGCTCTTCGAGGACGACAACTACAACATCTACTCGCTCGCCGCGAACTCGCAGGGCACCGCGGTCGCCGCACCTCCCGCACCGGCCGAAGGCACCGCGCAACGCGCCGCGCTGCTGCCGCCGCTGCGCGGCACGGGCTCGGAGATCACGGGATATCTGATGCGTCCCGAAGAAGGATTGCCGAGCGCGTCGACGCAGTTTTCGGAACGTCCGTACAGTTCCGATCTTCACCTCGCGTACCTCGGGCCTCCGACGCTCGGCGTCGGCATCAATGAATTCGGCTTCGGCGCGGGCGGCAGCGTCACCGCGTTCTTCAGCGACATCCTCGGACGTCAAAACGTCGGCTTCACGTTCCAGGGCGGCGGCGGCAGCGGCACGCAATCCCTCGCGGAGCAACTCGGCGGCGAGCTGCTCTACATCAATCAAACGAGTCGCCTGAACTGGGGCGCCGATCTCGTACACGTGCCGTACGTCTATGCGAGCGCAGGCTACTTCTTCGGCGATTACACGGATGACGATGGCAACTTCTTTCCGAACGCCGAGTTCTACGTGCAGGACCGCGAGGTGCAGACCACGACGGATCTCAGCGGCCTCGCCCAGTATCCGTTCAGCCAGACGCGCCGCATCGAAGCATCGGCCGGCGTGCAGCGCTTCGCGTACAAACGCGAGCGCGAAACGTGGGTCATCATCGGGAACTCGATCATCGATCGTTTCACCGAAGAGTTCCCCGGTGGCTTCTCGGTGAATCTCGCGAAAGCGTCGACGGCATTCGTCGGCGACAGCTCGACATACGGCTTCATCTCGCCGATCGCAGGCACGCGTTATCGCTACGAAATCGAAGCGCTGCGCGGCGATCTCAATTTCCAGACCGCGCTCGCGGATTGGCGCAAGTACTACTTCGCGCGTCCGGTGACGTTCGCGCTTCGTGCGCTGCACTACGGTCGTTACGGCAGCGGCGCGGATGACACGCGTCTCTCGCCGCTGTACCTCGGTCAGGGTTCGATCATGCGCGGCTACGATCCGTATTCGATCAACGTCGGCGAGTGCGGCCCGAGCGCGACATCGAACTGCCCCGTGTTCGATCGTCTCGTCGGCACGCGCATCGGACTCGTGAGCGCCGAGGTGCGCGCGCCGTTGCTTGGAACGCGCGAGTTCGGACTCATCGACGCGCCATTCGTCCCCACGGAAATCTTCGCGTTCGCCGATGCCGGCGCCGCGTGGAGCCAGGGACAGAAAGTGAAATTCAAATTCGAAACGGACACTGCCGAGCGCGTGCCCGTGTTCAGCGTCGGCGCGGGTCTGCGCATTCTGCTCTCGTACATCCCGATCGAGATCTACGCGGCGAAGCCGTTCCAGCGTCCTGACGAATCCGTCGTCTACGGCTTCAACATCATCCCCGGCTGGTAATGCACAATGCGTGGGGATCGGCGCACATGCGCTGGTCCCCACGCGCTATGCACTTCACTCGATCCGAATTCGAACATCTCGTCGAAGAAGCACTCGAAACCCTCCCGCCGCAATTCGCCGCGATGCTCGACAACGTCGCGGTGGTCGTCGAAGAAGAGCCAGGCGACGAAGACCTCGAGCTCCTCGAAGATCCGGACGGCGAATTGCTCGGCATCTATCGCGGCGTTGCACTCACGCGCCGCACGCACGACATGCTGCCGATGCTCCCCGATCAGATCGCGATTTTTCGCGGACCGATTCTTCGCGTCACGCGCAATCGCAATGATGCGATTCACGAAATTCGCGACACCGTGATTCACGAGCTCGGGCATTACTTCGGCCTGCACGATCACGAAATGCCCTATTGACGATTCGAGAAACCGTCGCGAATTGTTCGGATTTCTCGATGTTTCGAGAGCGTCAACACGCGAACAACGTTTCGTTCGTGTGAGTTACGGATTGGGCACACCAGGCAGCGCGCCTGCACTCCGACTTCCACGCAAAAGGAGGTCGACGATGAAACGGTTTCTCGTGCTCCTGGCGTTTTTCACTCTCGCGTTCTGTGCGCTCGCATCGCTGCAAGGCGTGTTGCATGGCGTCGTCACCGATGCGTTGGGCGACGTCCTGCCCGGCGTGACGATCACGATCAGCGCACCGAATCAGGCACCTCGCGAGCTCGTCTCCGATGAGAAGGGCGCGTGGTCGGCGAGCGGTCTCGCCGCCGGCACGTACACCGTTCGCGCCGAGCTCCCCGGATTCAACACCATCACGCGACAAGTGGTCGTCGCTGACGGCAAGCGCGTGAATGTTCCGTTCGCAATGTCGCTGGCTGCCGTCTCGGAAGCGATCACCGTGGCCGCAGAGGCTCCGGCAGTCAACGTGATGGGTGTAGCCGCGATGGCGATGTCGCGCGACTCCTACAAGCACTTCGAAGAGCACGGGTTCGTGCGCACACGCGAACAGTCGGTGACGACGTTCGCGATCGATGTCGATCGCGCGTCGTACGCGAACGTGCGACGCATGATCAACGACGGTGAAGAGGTCAATCCCGATGCGGTGCGCATCGAGGAGATGATCAATTACTTCTCGTACGACTATCCGCAACCGACCGGTAAGCATCCGTTCGCGGTGATCACCGAAGTCGCATCGTGTCCGTGGAATCCGCGCAATCGTCTCGTGCGCATCGGCGTGCAGGGCCGCAATCTCGATCAGTGGAAGATGGCGCCGAACAATCTCGTGTTCCTCATCGACGTCAGTGGCTCGATGCAGGGCGACGATCGCCTCGGCCTCGTGAAGAACGGATTGCGTTTGCTCGTCGATCAACTGCGCGCCGAGGATCGTGTTGCGCTGGTCGTGTACGCGGGTGCAGCAGGACTGGTGTTGCCGCCGACGTCGGGCGCAGACAAGAAGACGATTCGCGATGCGATCGAGCGTCTCGAAGCAGGCGGCTCGACGGCAGGCGGCGCGGGAATCGAGCTCGCGTACAAAACCGCGAAAGATGCGTTCCTCGAGAACGGCAACAATCGCGTGATCCTCGCGACCGATGGCGATTTCAACGTCGGAACGACCGATGAAGACGCGCTGCAGAAACTCATCGAACAGAAGCGCGAGCTCGGGATCGATCTCTCCGCGATCGGAGTCGGCTACGGCAACTACAACGACTCGCTGATGGAGACGCTCGCGGACAAAGGCAACGGTAATTACGCGTATCTCGACACGATGCGCGAAGCATCGAAAGTGTTTCAGCAGGAGCTGACCGGGACGCTCGTCACGATCGCGAAGGACGTGAAGATTCAGGTGGAGTTCGATCCCGACAAGATCGCGGCGTATCGGCAACTCGGCTACGAGAATCGCGCGCTTGCGAACGAAGACTTCGAGGACGACACGAAAGACGCGGGCGAGCTCGGCGCCGGTCACTCGGTGACGGCGTTGTACGAGATCGAGCCTCGCGGTCTCGCGCGCGGTCCGATCGCGTACGTGCGTCTTCGCTACAAGGAGCCAAACGCGAAACGCAGCACGCTCATGGCGGAACGAATCATCGACGTCGGCACGAGCGCGAACGAAGCATCACGCGATTTTCAATTCGCGGCCGCGGTGGCGGAGATGGGAATGCTGCTTCGCAAATCGCAGCACCTCGGCACCGCATCATGGGACGACGCGCTGGCGATGGCGAAGATCGCCCGCGGCGAGGATCTCGATGGAACGCGAGAAGAGCTCGTGTCGCTGATCGAGAAGGCAAAGAACTGAAGCTAGCCGGAATTCGAGGGCGTCGAGGACGGGGACATTGATCCATGTCCAGCCCGTGGACGCGACGATCACCGGCTTGGTTGAGGGAGTGGAGCGGCGGGAAATCACGGGCCCGCCGCTCCACACGTTTTTAGTTGATGCCGATCAATTCGATGTCGAAGACGAGCATGCCCTGCGGCTTCGAGCGATCGTTGCCGTACGCGAGTCGCGACGGAATCCAGAAGCGCGTCTTCTCGCCCGCAACCATCAGCTGCAAGCCTTCGGTCCAGCCGCGGATGACTTGATCGAGACCGAACGTCGAAGGCTGTCCGCGCAGGATCGAGCTGTCGAACATCTTTCCGTCGACGGTCCAACCCGTGTAGTGCACGGTCACGCTGCTGCGCGCGTTCGGATGACGAATGCCATCTCCCTCGCGCAGGACTTTGTATGCGAGTCCCGACGGCGTTTTCTTCGCGTCTTCAGGCGGCGCCGCGACATCGGCTGGCGCTTTCGCCGGCGGATCGAGAATCTCGACGAGCTCCGTGTCGATCATCATCGAATCGTCGCCTTCGAGCTTGCCGCCGGAGAGCGATGCCGGAATCCACACGCGACGACGCTCGCCTTCGACCATCTGCTGCGCGGCCATGCCCCAGCCCGGAATCATCTTCGACACGGCGAGCATCACGGACTGCGGCGGTTCGACGTGCTGCACGAGCGTGCCGTTCGACTTCCAAACCGTGTAGCGAATCTTGACGAGATCACTTGCCGTCGGCTTGCGCGTGCCGGTGCCGTCCGCAAGCTTCATGGTGATGAGGCCATTGTCCTGACGCTCCGCTGCCGCGGGAGGATTCTTCAACTCCGCGGGAGGCGTGGTCGGTTTCTCGGCGAAGAGGGGAACAGCGAGAAGGGCGGATGCGAGAAGAAGTTTGCGCATGCGCCGAAACGGAACAGCGAATCGGCGCGGACGCTTCCTGCTTCTAACGTGGAGCGGCGGGCTCTCAGCCCGCCGGTGATGAATCGT
>JACZCU010043505.1_pt1 | contig 19281 bp, 14 predicted proteins | sample 8641851 | NCBI WGS metagenome assembly JACZCU01 (sample SAMN15324605, study PRJNA640507) | soil metagenome | isolation source: monocropping sugarcane control | place: China: Luxin town, Laibin City, Guangxi Province | collected 2019-07-25 | depth 10cm m | reverse complement strand
CGAAAATTGGCGCAATTGCGCCAATTTTCGCACCTTCTCCCCACTATGATAATCGAACGGAACAATAGGGAGTGAGTGTATCAAGTGTAGTGGGTGTAGTGAGTGTAGTGGGTGTAGTGGGTTGGTGTGGCACTCGAATAGATGCGTGGCTTCGAGCGTGTAGCAAGTGTAGTGGGTGTAGCGAGAACAAGAGGAAAGTAAGGCTCGACTTTGTACAATTTACTTGTCCTGGCTCGTTTTCAGACTGCTCCACATCGTTTGTTTCTTTGAGGGGGGAATGAAGTGCCAAAAATGCGGATTGCGCATCATATTCGTGTTGAGAACTGTTCAAGACAGCGTTGGCTTTGTCCTTTGCCGTTTTTGTTCTTGAATTTGCTCCATATACTCTTCTCCCCAATCAAGCATCTGCACAATAATCGGCCCTAAGCTGGTCCCGAATTCGGTCAGGGAGTACTCGACCTTGGGTGGGACTTCTTTGTAGATTTCCCGGTGGACGATCCCATCTTGTTCCAGTTCCCGCAATTGTAAGGTGAGCATCCGCTGGGTCACTTCAGGCAAGAGCCGTCTCAGTTCATTGAAGCGTTTGGAGCCTTGGAACAGGTAGTACAAGATGACGGCTTTCCATTTCCCCCCGATAATATCGGCGGTCGCTTCCACAGGGCACCCATACTGACACGTGTATGTTGGCTTTCGCATAGTTTTTCCTTCTGCGTAGTATCAAAAATGATACTACCGCACATTCTTGTGCGTACTTGTCAAACTGCACCGCATTATACATACTTACAGATGAGAAAGTAAAGGAACTGAAAGGGACGAAGAAGAACATAGGCCAGTACAGTTGCAAACCTACCTCGTCCCTTTCGACTTCAAGAAAGGTCTATTGTCTTGATGCACGCTATCGTCTTTGATACATTCGGTGATCCCGATGTTCTCAATCTCCAAGAGGTTGCCCTCCCAGAACCCGGCCCTGGACAAGTGCGTGTGGCTATCTTTGCCGCAGGGACCAATCCTGTCGATGCGGGGAATCGTCAGGATGGTTCCTGGGCTGGTTTACGCCCTCCGGTGATCCCCGGTTGTGATGCTTCAGGAGTGATTGATGCAGTCGGTCCAGGCGTGACGCACTTTGCTCCTGGGAACGAGGTCTTTTATATGGCGGACTTTCTGCACAATTCCAAGGGCACTTACGCGGAATATCAGGTGATCGATGCGGCCCTTCTGGCGCGCAAACCGCAAACCCTCACACATGTGGAGGCTGCTGCGCTGCCACTTGCAGGGGGAACAGCCTATGAAACGATCATTCGTCGCCTCGCTCTTACTCAGGGAGAGTGGGTACTGATGTACGGAGCCGCAGGAGGGGTGGGAAGCCTGGCACTCCAGATGGCCGTGGCGCAGGGTGCACAGGTGATTGCAGTCGCACGTGCCCATCACCATGCGTTGCTCTCTGAGTTAGGAGCAGTGGCCTGTCTCGACTATACGACCCAGGAAGTGGAGGCTTCGGCGCAGACAATCGCAGGGCGGAAACTGGATGCCATCGCGGATTTTGTGGGCGGTGAGACGGTGGCCCAGAGTTTAGGAGCCATCCGACCCTATGGCCGGGCCGCATCGATCGCCGGAGTACGGGGAGAGTTGGACCAGTTGTTGGATTTGAATCTCACCTTTCATGGAATTTTGGTGCGCCCTGAGCGAACACGTTTAGAGGCATTAGGCATGCTGGTGTCTACTGGTGCGCTTCGTCCAATCATCGACCAGGTTTTACCCCTCGAAGAAGCTGTACAGGCCCACCGCCGACTAGAGAGTGGTCACGGACAAGGCAAAGTCGTCCTCTCGGTGCGTGAGTAAACCGACAATGAGTGCGCTGCGTGAAGAGAGATTGCTCTGACAGACAGGATTTCCTCCCTTCATCAGTATCTTGAGCAGCACATACAGAGTGCATCCTCTTCACGCTATCTATAACTTCCCGTAGTTTATATGTGATATGGAGGTTCAGGCGAAGCCAGGAACCTCCATATCACATGATTAAAAAGCATGTGACTTCTTTATGGAGGTCCTTCACTTGAGACATTTGAGACATTCGCAAGAAGCGCTCCCTCTTGCTCAGCAATAGGAGAAACAGCGGCTGATGCAATTTCGTTTTGCGGCATCTTACGCCAGACGAGTTCTATCCATAAAGCCGCCAGGAAAAGACATGCGCTCCCTAATGGTCCAAATGGCGTCGCATGAGAATATGCAGACAATACCGTTCCAAGCAAAACAAAAACGGGTAAGCGAGGTACACCAGCCCGTGCAAGCGCCCATGCGGCGGAACCAATAGATACCAGCCCCGCTCCAAGCAGAATATAATAACTGAGTATGATAGCAGGGCTGGCATAAAGTTGGTGCATGGCATCTTGTACGATAGTTTGCTGCGTGCCAGGCAAGGCAACAGCATTGCTAACAAAGATACCACTAGTAAGACCAACTGCGGTGTCATAGCCAATCGTGAATGAAATATAGACGACCGTAGCATAGCGGCTAAGTGTAGCGGCCCGATTTTGCACGCCTTCAAGCAAAAGGAAGATTGTCCATCCCATCAGGACAAATAGGGGCACGAGCAGCAAATGCAGGATAATCCACCATGTCGCAATCGGGGCCAACATTTTGATAGGATTCATGTGATCTAGCAGTGGATGCCCAAGCTCCAGGATGCACAGTATCAATGGCGTACCGAACAGGACAACTCGCCGTAAAATATTCTGACGGCGGGTTAAAACAATGGTGCTTTGCATATTTTTTTCACCTTTTCCTGCAAAAGAGCGTAAAGAGGAAGCGAGGTTGCTTGATACCAGTCCCCTTTACACTCTTGTTCTAGCCCATCACCTAAGATCCAATTTATTGGCGTCAGGTTAGAAGTTGCCGTTTACAAGCGTCCTACAAGAACCAGCCAACACAGAAATAGGACTAACACCCTTGAATAATATGATCATTGGGACCGCCGTCTGCTAAGACATGCAACATGCTTACACCGGTTACATGTTGCCAGTACATCATGGCGAATATTACTAGCAATACTACAAGGAACAGAACCAAAAAGCCGATCCATGCCTGTCTAGTTGTTACCATGAGTGATCCTTTCTTTCCCTTAGGAAACTTGAAATAGATTTTTCAAAAATTGATAACGTGACACATATGAATAGTATAGATAAGAGGCTCATCAATTACAAGGGAATAACCGGGGTTTTTTTCGAATTTATTGCTCATAAATATGCAAATTCGTTAAAAAGCAAGGAATGGTGCATATGACCCATCCTTCCTAATAGGATAGCAGCCTATACTGTAAAAGAGTCGTTGTATTGTTCATTGTCTATTTGCTTGACAAGGATTTATTGCTGCGTTAATCTACATGTAGTTACCTGTTCTTTACTAAAAAGTTCTCGGGCGGTTTTTTCTACGTTTTACTGACTCTGGCATTATTTTGCATGTAAACGTGGAAGTGTCATTTGAGCTCTAGTAACATGAAACGTCTATCATCATAACGAGCAGGGATTTGTATGTGAGAACTTTACTTCGGCAACGCTGAGGAGAACAGGTTGAGAGCATGAGTATTGAGATGGAAAAGTCTCCCCGTGACATGAGCTTGTCAGAACTCGCGGACCGCTGTGTCAGCGAGATCAATAAGTACAGCCGTAAAGAGCCCCACGACGATCAGTATTGTCTGGAGATTTTCCGCCGGGCAATGTTGCAAGGCGACGCAGATGCCTGGGAAGTCTTGCATCGACGCTTTAGAAGTATTCTGCTCGGTTGGGTGCGTCGTCATCCCAGTAGGGAACTGGCCTACCGCTGTGATAACGAAAACAACTACGTTGACCGCGCCTTTAGAAGGCTCTGGCTGCGCAGCGTACGCAACCAGGAACTGGAGTTCAATAGCTTAGCCGGGGCGCTGCGCTTCTTACATACATGTTTAAATAGCGATATTATCGATACCCTGCGCGCGCAATTGCATTCTGAAGAGATATCCTGGCCCGAACCGGGCTTCCCCGAAGAACCAACCGCAGAGGATGTATATCATACTACTGAGCGCTGGGAGATCATCAAAAGTTTTCTCCCCAACGAACGCGAGCAGCGCCTGGCTTACCTGCTCTACTACTGTGGGCTCAAACCGCGCCAGATCGTGGAGCGCTGTCCGCAGGAGTTTGGCAATGTCCAGGAGATTTTCCGCCTCACACGCAATATTGTAGATCGCCTGAAACGCAATAAAGACCGCCTGCGCTGGCTCCTGGGTGATGAAGAATTTTAAATGCATTACCAAATAATATGTCGTAAAATGAGACATGTTCGAGTCAGGTTGGGATACAAAAAAATCATGCCGGCAACGTTAATAAAACAACGCAGACTGTATCTGCCTAAAAGTCTGCTTGTGATGTTGTGCCGCTACTACTTAAGGGATGATGAATGATGGACTGTTTGCACTCTATGGCCCCCGATGACGAGGAACTTTTGGGCTTTGCGCTTGATGGAGAAGCGCTGCCAGAGCCGAAAAAAGCACACCTGGACCAGTGCGCCATCTGCCAACAACGCCTTACCAGGTACAAACATGTCAACTCCGCCCTGGTTTCACAGGTCTATCGTCGCCTGTGCCCCAGTGGCACACAACTCAGTTTCTATTGCGCCGATCTCCTGCCCGCCAACGAAAAGACCAGTGTTGCCGCTCATATCCTGGATTGCCCACTGTGCGCTGCCGAGGTTACGGCTACACGTCGCTTCATGCAGGAAGTGCACATCGACGATATCTCGTTGCCCGAGATTGGCTTTGCGCCGCGTGCCACTATCCGCCGCGTCTTTGGCCAGCTCATCAGGCAACGGGCCCAGCTAGTACTCCGCAATGGTAGAAGCAAGATCTCAGAAAATGCGTGGCCACGCCAGTACCGCGCCGAGTCCGTTGACCTCTCATTGCACCTCTCGCGCGCCAGCGATGGCGAATACATGTTGCTCGGAATCCTCACCAGCGTTGATAGCGCCGAGAGTGTAGATGTCTTTGAAGGTGCCCAGGCCGAACTCTATCCCGCTAGCTATGCCAGTGACATTCAAGACGGCAAAGCAGCTCCAGCCAGTTGTCATGCCAGTGTAGATGATCTTGGTAACATCGTCTTCAAACCCGTAGCCGCGGGCGACTATATTTTGATCGTACATCTTCCTGAGCAGGAAGTGGTCATCGAAGACATCAATATCAATCACAGCTAACAAGCGGCTTACGCCGGCTCACAATGTAGTTACCCGTATAGCGTTACTCTCATTCTAACTAAGTTGGTTTACCGGGAGCTAACCACCGTATATGGATAACGACCTATTTTTACAACAACTACGCGAACTCAACCTGGATGAGGGTCGAGCTTTCATCCATGCCCACGCCTCCGAACTAGCCGACCCCGCCGCCTTCGGTGTACTGCTGGCAGACGAAGCGCTGGACCAACTATATACGCCCTTCGCCTCCCTCAAACTCGCTGAACTCCTCATCTTCTTCGGCGAACACCTTCAACATACCTCTTCCCACGCCCTCGGCCTCAAAGCTAAAGGGGATGCATTGGAACAGATTGGACATCACCAGGCAGCTATGGAATGCTTGAATGCGGCCGGAGAGGAATTTCTTTCTCTAGAAGACGAGGGCAACTGGGCGCGCAGCCGTATCAGTTGGATTACTGCCTGTGCTTGGTTAGGTCGAGCCGAGGAGGCATTACAAGAAGCGAAGCGTGCTCGTGATAAGTTTTTACAGCTTAATGAACATTATTGGGTCTGCATTATTGATCATAATATAGCCTGGATTTATTACAATGTAGGAAGGTACCAAGATGCATTCAATCTATACGATAGTATGCTATCAATCTATGCTACTGTGACCGACCAGAACGAAGCATCTACCAGACGATCTATAGCTCTCGCTGAAGTGAATCAAGCCTTAAATTTAGCTTTGCTTGGTCACTTTGAAAAGGCATATCACCTTCACCAAAAAGCGCATGCTAGTTTTATCGCTCTCAATGAGACAAGCATGATTATTAACTCAGAGATCAATCTGGCGGATCTTGATTATGTCCAGGGCTACTATGGTTCGGCGCTACGGCGTTACTATCAGGCTCGTGATAATTTAATACTGAATAATATTGATAGCCCTCTGCTACACGCCGAACTCAAGCTCTGTATTGGGAATTGTTTAGTAAAACTTAATAGATTACAAGAGGCTTGTCAGTTAGTAAACGAATCGGTTGAGACATATCGGCAATCTGGTATATCGTTGAGCACAGGCATAGCACTGCGTGAATATACAACAATATTAATAGCTTCAGGGAGATTAAAGGAGGCATTAGCGACTCTTAAGGAAGCCTGGACACTTTTTAGTCGTGGAGCTTTTGATCTACATGCTTCTGCTACAAAACTCCAAGAAGCCGAACTTCTGCTACAAATGAGAGCTTTTGTTGAGGCATACGAGCAAGCTCGTCTTATTAAGGAATATTTGGAGAATCAGGGCTTGGTAGAGCGCTCAATTCGTGCTAGCTTAGTAATGGCAGGTGCTATCATTGAATATGCTGATGCCTCCCAAAGTAAAGGACAACCAACTACAGTTTTACAGGAGGCTATATTACTTTGTCGTCAAACAGGGTTGCAAGCTCGTAGACACAATTTACAAGAAGCAGTATATAAAAGCCAATATCTTTTGGGACGAATTTATACTATCCAAAATAATCCTACGAAAGCTGCAAAACACTATGCCGCCGCTATTGCTCAGATTGAACGCATCCTGAATGATCTAGTCTACGACTTATCTCCTGCATTCCTAAATATGACATGGGCTGTATATGAAGATATGATAGCGCTTTGTCTTGAGCAATCTCAAGTGGAGAGTGCATTCAGCTACCTCGAAAAAGCACGTTCCCTAGCATTAAGACAGTACTTTAACAAGTCAAATGCAAATCAAGCTGAGACCAAAGAACAACAAAGTGCCTTTACCTCAACTGTTTCACAAGAGAGCAAAGCCAAGTTGTTACACCTACAGCAAGAACTTAAGGATTGGCAGGAGAGATACCATCACTATAGTGCTTTGCTCACAGGTATTGATGTGTCTGTATCTCCTACTATTGATCAGGAAGTTATTCAAGCAGAACTCAAGCGCTGTGAAGGACAGGTCAGCGAATTATTTGAACACCTCTCTCTCAATCAATCAGAGACACTTCTCAGATCGTATACAAAGAAACGAGTAAGACATGATATAAAACACATTGGTACTGCCCAATTGCGTCAGCAACTCGCTCCTGATCAACTTCTCCTGGCATATTTCCTATACCATGGAAAGCTGGTCATCTTTGCGGCTACTACAGAGGGTGTAACCTCTTATGAGATTCATAATGGTATGGAGCAAATAGAGCGATTATTGCCCTTACTTCATGCTCATCTTCAACCCGGTGGTTGGCCTGACGTACACCATCCACCACAGCAGGCCATTCACCGTTTACTGAACAAGTTATACAACCTGCTCATTGCTCCTGTAGCAAATCTACTACCTCGACAATCGGGCACGCTTACCATCGTGCCTTACGGACCGCTACACAAGCTACCATTCCATGCTCTGCATGATGGCTCGCAATACTTGATCGAAAACTTCCAGATCAATTACTTGCCAGCGAGCAATATGCTTATGCACCTTAACAGTTATCAGCATGAACAGGGCAAACGCAATAGTACACGCGCGCTTTCGTCTCCGTGGCAACCACTGGTGTTTGGTTACTCAAGTAATGGTAATTTGCAGCGTACAATTGATGAAGCGCAGATGCTGGCAGAATTACTGCACGGGCGCTGCTATCTCGATAGAGACGCAACGATTGCTCAACTTATTCAGCAAGCTCCCCATAGTCCCATTATCCATATAGCAACTCATGGTCATAGCAGGTTGGACGCACCCAATTTCTCCTATGTGCTCTTAGCCGATGGACAACTGAATGCTATTGACGCCTTCAGTTTAGATCTGCGGGATTGCGAACTTGTCACATTGAGCGGCTGTGAAACCGGCTTAGCTTTAAGTGGAGGTGGTGATGAACAGTTAGGTTTAGGTAGAGCTTTCCTGGCCGCTGGAGCCAGGTCGCTGGTGATGAGTCTCTGGTCAGTCGAAGATAATGCTACTACTGAGTTGATGCAGATCTTTTACCAGCACCTTTTAAATGGTGAGAGTAAGGTCCAGGCCTTGCGCGCCGCCCAATGCCAGCTCTTACATAGCTCCTCATCCAGCTACAGCCATCCCTATTTCTGGGCCGCTTTCCGTCTCGTTGGAGATGCCAGTCCTCTGAGCAAGGATCTGCAAAACTCTGTCTTTGCCAGTTCAATGTTGAGCTGCTAAAAAAAGATCCTCGCGACGTTTCATACTTCGGAATATTGATACATCTGCTATGTACCCTCTATGGCAATGCTCATAGAGAGGCGTGGAGGGAAAAATGGACAACATGCACAAATATATGCACAATACCTTCTGGCTTGAAGATCAAATTTCTGTGACGTTCAAGGTCATTACGCCGGTAGGTATAAAACCCACTCTTACAGGTATTATAGGTGATGTGAGACAGCGAATCGACGGTCTTAATAGCCTTCTACAGGAAAAAAGCATCGCAAATGGAGACTTTAGAGGGGTATCCTTGAGTTTCTTTGATCGAAAAAATACAGACGCACCGCCCCAATCACAAATGGATATGTCCATGGATGAGCACATGCCGACCTCTAACGATTTCCCTGGTCTATATCTCTTTACTCCGGACACATTCCAAGCCGGTCTAGGTTTCACGGAAGCCAGGGTTGTGAGTTTTCTCAACCTTAATAGGCCCTCTAGCACGCTGCCCAGTATGACCGCTTCTCCCTCTGGGATGCCCAGCATACCTGAAGGTGGCTCCGCCGACAGCAGCTACTTTAACGAGATTGAGCAGTCACCAAAGGGTCTGGTACCCCAGGTTGTCAATCTTATCAATGCTAGCCTGGATTCAAAGGGGAAACAGCGAGTTATGGATGATACTACTGTATCTGGCACCAACGCATCAGGAAACAACGCACAGATTTTAGTCTCTTCTGTTGCACCAACCTGGCTCTGTGGGGCAACTGGACCAGTAACTCAAGGATGCCCACTTTCTCCACCTATTCCTGTAGCAGCAGGTAATTCCTGTTCATCTTCCCCTGGTCTCTGGTCTATTACTTTGCCAGAACTTCCGGTTGATCTGCAACCTATGGCAGGTGATGGTGTAACTGTGTTTGTCCTGGATACACTACCCCAGCTTGAGCAGATACAGAAAGCAGCCGAGGCGGCTGGCGATAACAACCTGCTCTTACAGGATGTTGCAAAGAACGTGACCTTCTCCTATCCTGCTATGCCGGCTGAGCTGGATCAGCCGGGCCCATTACAGGTGGGAACAGGCAAGGACATTCATGGGCGCGTGGTTGGTTTTAAGATGCCCGATCATGGCATGTTCGTGGCGGGTATTATTCATGACCTCGCCCCCAAGGCGAAGATAGAATGTATTCGTGTCCTCAATGACCTGTGCACAGGTAGCATAGAGACAATAACGGATGCGCTCAATGGTATCCACCAGCGCATGTCGATGGGCGGGGACCTGGCGGGTAAACCTGTCGTGATTAATATGAGCCTGGTCATTCCTGATGACAACGAGGCGGTTAGAGCGGGCATAGACCAGGCTTTACTCGACCTGACGCGCGATGGTCTGCTTTCCGTTATCCAGAGCCTGGTTGATCTTGGAGCCATCTTTGTAGCATCGGCAGGCAACGAGGGGGATTTACGCTATAATCCCATGAATATGCCAGCAACACGGCCAAATGCACTGTATCCAGCGGCTTTCGCCTACAATGGCCTCGTTCATGCGGAGAGGATGATCCCTGTCGGCGCCGTGAATAAGGATGGTAACGCGACCGTGTATAGCTGTTATCCGGGCATACAGGGGATTGCTACCTATGGTGGAGACCTGCCCAAAGATGCCGATATCGAAGATGGACATGGCTACGATATGACCAGCGTCAAAAAAATCGATGCGACTATTGGCCTCTACACGTCGCCTTTCTATCCCGCGCTCTCTATCGATGATCCCCAGTCAACCTATCCTGCTCCCAATGCCAGTGGTTGGGCCTACTGGATAGGCACATCGTTCGCGACACCCATTATCAGCGCGGTAGCAGCACGAACACTGGAGTTGAACCCTCAGCCAACGGTTCCCGCCAGCCAGCCCGTGCCAGCGTCCATAATCGCCCCTGCCGCCACGCGACAAACAAACTGGACCAACTTAACAGCCATGACAAATAGTACAAGTGGCGGTACAAATGCTGCCACTGATGCTATGGGACCTATGGTCTGGGCTGTACAGTGCCAGCCTGGCGCGGGAGAAGACGAGGACGAGGATGAGGATGTTGAAATCATTGTTATAAATGAGACAGAAGTAGTTATCCAGCATGAGGATGATTAACCGGGCTACCAACATGTCTCAATAAAGCAATATGGATGGGCCAAATTGTACTTTACCGGCAGCGGCAATATGCCGGTAAAGTGCATAAACTACGCTGGAGAGGGAAAGGCATTATGTAGTGCTGTGGGTGGTGCAGCCGCAGGCTGCACCACCCACAGCACTACATAATGGGAAGCCACCGGAGGTGGCGGAGCAATCTGAAGAGTTACAGTGAAACACACTATGGTCGGCGTCTATCGCCTGAAAGAAGTTGTAGGACCCCTACAAAGAGACAGGCACCGAGAAAGGCAATAATTAAACTGCCCCAGAAGTGATAGACGCCCTGGATGTGTAGAAAGCCGGCTAAGTAGCCGCCAATGAACGCACCTACGAGGCCGACGAGAATATTGCCAATACAACCATAGCCTCTGCCACGTACAACTGCACTGGCAAAGAAACCGGCAATCAAGCCTACAAGCAGCCATGCGATCAGGTCACCAGGAGCGAGTATGGTACCACCGATGTTATACATAAGTGCATTATTCCTTTTTTTATAATATCTGTTTTTCTGCGACACAGGTCGCTACAGTGTATACGTGAACAATATTAAAAGGTTGCGCAGATATCAATCTAGATCAAGAAGGGTGGGCACCTGATTTGACAGGTGCCCACCCTTCTTGATCTAGATTGAACGAATATCGAAAGCCTTTCAGGTCCCTGAGGGATCTTCCCGGCTATAGTGTACGCCGGCGACCATAGCTACCGCTGAACAAGCGGAGCAAGAAGATCAGCACACACGCTCCAATGAAGGCTATGATGATACTGCCAACGATATTGGTTGCGCCAAAGCCCAACAGGCCTGCGAGAAATCCGCCAATAATGGCGCCGAGAATACCTACGACAATATCACCGGCAATTCCGAAGCCGCCGCCGCGCATTACCATGCCAGCAAGAGCACCGGCAATCAAACCGACGACGATCCACCAAAGTAAAGCCATTAACATGATTATCTTCTCCTTTGTTTACTGTTTACGTTATATTACTTCTCTTATCTATGGCACGAGCAAATGCTATAAATGGTTTCTACGTTTTTATTTTGACTTGTCCATCCTCTTAAGGAGTTTTGGACTCTTTGCATTTGCTGTTTATACATTAACCTATAAAATCACCAAATACAAGTCAGCAATAACATCTTTAAGTTGATTCCAATCTCTTACTAATCTTTTTAATTTAAATAAATAATGTACGTAATTAGCAAGAGCCTGGATTGGGGTCCAGGCTCTCTTTTTGTCTCTTAGCTTTCAACCTCATGTGGTCGCATGACCTTGCTGCTAAAGAACGTGAGCAAGAGACTGGGAGCCAGTAAGAGACAGAAGGCCCCAAAGACAAAGGATGTGGAAAGACTGACATTCGTTTGGAGCCAGCCTGCGATAGTCGGGCCAACGCTAAAGCCAACGCTCCACGTGACTGAATAGAAGCCAGCCAGGGTTGCGCGCTGTCGATCTGAAACCTGTTCCATAGCAAAGGCAGCATAGACAGGCTCGATCAGAGTACGCATAAACGAGCGGGCGTACTCTCCGGCGATTGCTAGAGGTAGTGTGGGAGCGAAACCGATCAGCACCATCAAAGGCGCTGTGAGATACTGGACAGAGGTGATGAGACGTAACTTGCTCCAGCGTTTGACAAAAAGAGGAGCTGTGAGCGAGAAGATACCGCCAGCCAGACCCGAAATGGTGAAAATGATACCCAGCGTGCCAGGCAGCAGTTGAAAGCGCAGCACAAAATAGATCTGTATCAGAGCTACGACGGCGCCCTCGCCCATAGTAAAAACCAGATCAGGAATTAACAATTGCAGGAAGAGCCAAGCGGGCTGGGGCTCTTTGGACATTGGCACAACAGTTGCCTCATCCAGATCGTTAGACGTACCAACGTCCATTTCATCCTGGGGCTCTTTGGACATTGGCACAACAGTTGCCCCTGCTTTGACGGCCGTAGTAGATTGCTCTACATTTACCGCTCGCTTTGGTTCACGCAGAAACCAGAGTGGAAGACCAAAGACAAAGGTAAACAGAGCGGCAGCGAACACTCCCCACCGCAGCGGCAACGTACTGGCAGCGGAAACATGCAGTATACCTGCTATAAATTCAGGAATCGCACCACCCAGCAGATTACCCAGGGCCCCTATGCCGAGTAAGAGGAAACTGTTCATTGCCAACACACCGACACGTTGTTTCTCCGTTGTACTCTCCACCAACAGCGGCAGATTTGTAACCCAGTAGGCGGTTGACACAAATCCTTGAATCAAACTTGTGGCCAGCAAAAGCGGGGCTGATGTGACAAGCGCGCATACCGCCAGAAAGAGGGGAGTGAGGATGGCAGTCAGCAACAGCAGCGGCTTGCGTCCGATACGGTCTGCCAGCATCCCCGTCGGGACGGCTCCGATAAGTGCGCCAATAGCGGGCATAGCACTGAAAACGCCGATGAAGTCGGGACGGTAGCCCAGACTATGCACGTAGTAATTGAGCGTTAACGCGGAGATGCTAAGTTGAAATCCTTTACCAGTAGTAAAAAGGAGGAGAAGATAGACATTTCTCGGTAGATGCAAGAGAGAGGGTACGAAAGAGCGTTTTAGCAATGAATCTCCATTTTGAATAGTTGACCCAGAGGTATCGGATACCAAAGGCATAATAGATGTACTCCTCAAAAGATAGACCTATGCCAAAACGTACCATACGCCGCTATCACAAGGCAACGGCCAAATGGACAGGTGGCAGAGCCTTTCAATATCCACTTATCCATCGCATCGTCTCCCCAGACACCATCATCCCCAGTAGAGACACAACAATCTTGTTATGAAAACTATGAATCACACTCCTTAAGGGAACTGCATAATGTGACACAAAGCATAAAATGGCCGGGGTGGCTAGAATACGGTTTTCCGGCCATACTTCCGAAATGGAATTTTCCGCTCAAACTGGCCTTGTTCCGGCTAAGCTTAAAAGCAGAAAGCGCTTCAGAAGCCGATATAAACCAATTTGGAGGTGTGTACTTCCAGCCAATTTATGGTTTCTTTCTGCACTTTCGGCCAGAAATTGCTTTTTTAACACAGCATTTTCTGAGCTTGAATAGTTCAGGCTATCGGCCAAATTATGCTTTTTTTGGTGGCCAATTAATGCTTTATGTCACACATAAGCCCGATGAGGTTATTGTCTGCGTCTTTTATCCATGCAATCAGCCTCCCACCACCGACATCTGTGACCTCTTGCTGTGTTTGTGCGCCAGCGTCGAGGAGTGCTTGCAGACTTTTCTGAATGTCGTCAACCTGGCAGTAGCCGATCGGCCCCGTCATTCCTTTGTTGTGGCCGTTGGGATCTAAACCTATTTCCTGGTCTCCAACCCGAAAGCCGACATAATACGCGCTATCCACATAAGGCTCGATGCCCAAAAGCTTGCTGTAGAGCGCCTTCGCTTGAGCTATGTCTTTGACCGGATAGACGAATAAACTGATACCTTGATTCATGAAAAAACTCCTTCACTTTGCTGTCCATTTTTCGATTGATTCTGAACCGGGATGCCGACCATCCTGGTTTCGATCGAGACTTTGCCGCCCACGTGTATTTCACGGGAGCCGGTCTCCCTGTCACATCGGTTGGGTTTCGCTCGTCACTCCTATGACGAAACACAACGAGGGAATGTGACCAATGGATGATGCTTTCCAGGAATCTTTGTGGGTACTCTTCTGTTGTTTCCTCCTGCGAAAAGTCCTTCGGAAGCTCGTTCACTGATGGTAAATCCTAACATTTAGCAGTTCACCTCTTTTCAGAATCAGCGAGGTTGCGTATGAGCCAACTCCTGCCCTGCTCGAAAACGGTATTCCCGATAGCGCTTTTGAACCGATTAAGGGTGACGACAAGAAGATCTGCAGCGAGTACAAGAAGAAGAACAAAGCGCAACGTGCCGGTCAGATGAGTCTCTTCGACTCAGAGATGCGGCCATGGGATTACCTGGGCAATCTTGCCACAAGCATGATGCAGATGGAAGAGATGGGCGATGACACAGTTGAGGATATACACCGCAAGCAGGAATACTATAACAAGCTCGTGCAATCCAACGCATATGAATTTGGTAAGCTGTGGGCTGATGCCTGGTGTGCAGCTTTTGTGTGGAAGAAGACGAAGGAGTTCAGCCCTCCCATCACTGAGGAAGAATTCCGCAAGATCGAGAAGAATCCCCACCATATCTCATCCTGGGTAAAGAAAGAGATCCAACGCCTGGCGGAACAATATCAATTCTTCCACTGGCACCTGGCTTTTCCCGACGTTTTTCGTGTGCCAACAAAGGGTGAGGTACCGAAAAATGAGCAGGCCGGGTGGTCCGGTGGATTCGATGTAGTGCTGGGGAATCCACCGTGGGAGCGCATCAAAACTCAGGATAAGGAATGGTTTGCATCACGCCGCCCTGAAATTGCTAATGCTGCAAATGCTGCTCAACGTCGTCGTATGATTTCCGCCCTTGCAAACAGTGATCCTACTATCTATTCAGCTTATATAGAAGATCGGCGTAAAGCAGAAGGTGAAGGTCAATTTGTACGAGAGAGCAACCACTATCGGTTGTGCGGTAGAGGTGATGTCAATACTTACGCAATCTTTGCTGAAAATATGAGGATTATCATCAATTCCACTGGGCGAGTTGGTTGTATTGTTCCATCTGGAATAGCTACGGATGATACAACTAAATACTTCTTCCAAAACCTGATGGAAACAAAATCCCTTGCATCTCTCTATAGTTTCGAGAATCGAGAGAAATTATTCCCTGCTGTCGATAGCAGGTATAATTTTAGCCTGCTCACCTTGGCCGGTCTATCTCGTCCAGCTATAAAAGGTGCGAGTTTTGCTTTCTTCGTGCAGAATGTCGATGAATTGCAAGTTGAGGAGAAGCGTTTTACGCTCAATGCCAGTGACATCAAGCTGCTCAACCCTAATACACGTACTTGCCCGATTTTTCGCTCGAAGCGTGATATGGCATTGACCAAAGCGATATTCGAGCGGGTGCCGGTGCTGGTAAACGAGAGAACAGGAACAAATCCTTGGGGTGCTTATTACATGCGGTTAATCGATCTTAGCGATCACTCTGAATATCTACGATTTGCATGGGAAGAAAAAAGCTCCGATTGGAATGTACCACTCTATGAGTCAAAATTGATTAGTTCATACGATCATCGATTTAGTACATTTGCTGGAACTAGTCGTCAAAGGTACATTGCTGGACAACCACGTGAGTTATCACTTGATGAGAAAACCGACCCAAGTTTAAGCATCATTCCTCGGTATTTCCTTCCGCACGACTTGGCTCGGAATCTGTTTGCTAAGTATCACAACTATGAACGTCCCTGGCTCTTAGTTTGGCGTGATGTGGCCAGATCGACGGATGAGCATACTTGTTTTGCAGCAGCTATTCCTAAAGTTCTGGCAACACGGTCATGTCCATCTCTTGGTTTCAATGGAACTGTTACACCTACACCTCTTCTGGCAAATCTGAACACATTCGCGTTCGATTACTTAGCGCGTCAGAAAGGTGGGGGGATTCATTTGAACTTCTCAATTCTAAAACAACTCCCTGTAATACCACCAGAAAATTACATGTCGGCATGTACATGGAACAATAAGGTTACAACTTCTGCTTGGTTATTGCCTTGTGTACTAGAACTCACCTACACCGCTTGGGACCTAAACTCTTTTGCCCAAGATTGCGCCTATGATGGTCCGCCATTCCGTTGGAATGAGGAGCGGCGTTTCCTGTTGCGTTGTGAGCTTGATGCAGCATATTTTCACCTGTATAGAATTGAGCGTGACGACGTGGACTATATCATGGAGACGTTTCCGATTGTGAAGCGCAAGGATGAGAAGCTGTACGGGGGTTACCGGACGAAGCGGGTGATTTTGGAAATATACGATGAGATGAAGAGGGCGACGGAGACGGGGGAGCCTTATAGGACGAGGTTGGAGCCGCCACCTGCTGATGCGGCGCTGGTGCATCCGCCAAAGGTAAGGGAGAAGGTGTAAAACTGCCATAGATGCTGTAAGGCAAAAGAAATACCTGGATAGCAAATCAGCAATTGGGGAAGATTAAATTATCATTTTTCTATGTGGGGGAACATATGAAAGCAACGGCAACCAATTTACTCAAATTTCTGCAAGGAACGAAACAATTCGTTATTCCAATTTACCAGCGCACATATAGTTGGGCACTCTCAGATTGCCAGCAACTTTGGAATGACATTCTGAGGGTCGCAGACGATGATAAGACGCCTGCTCACTTTGTTGGCTCTATCGTCTACGTTGAAAAGGGCATCTATCATGTGAGCTCTGTGCCCCAGCTACTTGTAATTGATGGACAACAACGCTTAACAACACTTTCCCTTTTACTGGGAGCACTGGGAGAGATCCTTGATGAGCAGAGAAGAGAAAGCAACACCGAAATCACGCGCAAAAAGATTTGCAACTACTACCTTTTCAATGCTGAAGAGGATGGTGATGCCCACCATAAACTGTTACTCACCCAGAGTGACAGAGACACCCTGATATACATCCTGGAAAATAGAGCAGGCGCTGAGCCTCATCCATTATCACCTCGTATCAAAGAGAACTACCTCTTTTTCAAAGAACAGATCTATCACAGCGGTATTGACCCGATTGTTCTTTACAGAGGCATCAGTAAGCTTATCATGGTGGATATATCCCTCGATCAGGATCACGACAACCCACAGTTAATTTTTGAGAGCCTTAACTCTACAGGTGTGGACCTCTCTCAGGCTGATCTCATCCGAAATTATGTGTTAATGGGCCTCGACACCGATGAGCAGACCAAACTTTACAAGAACTATTGGTATCCTATGGAACAAAGCTTCCTTCGCGCTGATGGCATCCAACTATTCGATCGTTTCATGCGCGACTATTTGACAGTAAAACAAGGTAATATTCCCAATATCAATGAAGTCTACACCAGTTTTAAGGCTTACCAACGAAGTAAGATCACGACGCCGATAAGTGAAATTGTCGCGGATATTTACCGTTATGCCAAGTATTTCGTGAATATGGCCTTGCTTCACGAAAAAGACCATGACATCAAGCATGTGCTCAGTGATATTAATACTCTGAAAGTAGATGTCGCTTATCCTTTCCTCCTGGAGATCTATGACGACTATACCAACCAGCGTCTTTCTAAAGAAGATTTCATTGCCATCTTGAAATTAGTTGAGAGCTACGTCTTCCGCCGTGCCATTTGCGGCATCCTTTCTCATGGCTTGAACAAGGTATTTGCGACTCTAGCTAAGGACATTGATAAGGACCACTACCTGGAAAGTGTGCAGATTGCTCTCCTGCAAAAAACGCTCAGCGGTAGATTCCCTTTAAATGAGGAGTTCAGCGCTGCATTCGATGTGAAGGACATCTATCGCTTTCGCAACCGCAATTACTTGTTGAGTAAGCTAGAAAATTATGGGCAGAAAGAATGGGTGAATGTTGAGGCCTATACCATTGAACATATCATGCCGCAAAATGAGCAGATGTCAGCAGAATGGCAGCGTGAACTTGGCCCTAACTGGAAAGAAATACATGCACGCTATCTCCATACCATTGGTAATCTTACCCTTACAGGCTATAACTCTGAACTGAGTGATCGCCCTTTTCAGGAGAAACGTGATATGGAAGGAGGCTTCGCTAGTAGCCCAATCCGCCTCAACAAAAGCCTGCGCAAATTAGAGCATTGGAATAAGGAAGAGATTGAGAAGAGAGCAGCACTTCTTGCAGAAATGGCGATAAAAGTATGGTCAATTCCTGAATTATCTCTCGAGCAAGCCAAGAAAATAAGTAAACAAGGGCAAAAACCACCATTAGCCGTTGTTACAGGGCCAGAGCAGCACCCTCAAGCTGGTTATGTGCCCGAAGGCTACAAAATCGTCCAAATAGGAGAGAAGAAATTCCATTATTATAGATTAGTTGAGGGAGAATGGATGCAATATGGTAATGGAAAAGTTCCCTGGTATGCCATTTCATGGGAGACAGTTGGAAAATGGCTGAGAGATTTCGATAAAAAGGATATTAAGCCTCTTGGTATAGGTGGAGAAATACACCCACTCTATGCAAAATCTACGCTCGTCGCTACCTCGACACAATACCAGGGTCTTGTCGATACAAACGGCAGTACGAACTATACACTAGCTGATCATCCTTATTTGCAAGGAGATCTGCTCATGGTATTTGAGCAATTGCGCAAGCGCATTCTTAATCTGGACGTAGCCGTACGGGAAGAAATCAAAAAGCAGTATATTGCCTATAAAACTACAACAAACTTTGTAGACATCGAGCCACAGAAGAAAAGACTGAAACTGAGTCTGAACATGCCATTTTCAGAGATCGACGATCCTAAAGGGCTGTGTAAAGACTTAACCGGAGTGGGTCACTTCGGCAATGGAAATGTGGAAATAAGCGTCACATCACTAGGACAGCTTGACGATGTGTTGGATCTGGTGAGGCAGTCATTTAATAGATACGATGACGAGAGTGACGAATAGCCTCTCTAAACTATCAATTGGAGCTGTGAGCAATGAAGCTAGATCTTGATGTGCGCATCGTCCGGGAATTACAGGACCTATACAAAATGATTGACATAGTCTGATCTAAGTGTTACCCTTTATTACAAAGAATGCCACACTGCATCTTTTATATGCTAGTATTATGAGTTTTAACAAAATAAGTGGGATAGCGGAAGAGCCCCGCGGGCCGATTATTACCTATTCCCTCTCCCCCGGAGAGGGTGCCCGGAGAGGGTG
>JACZCU010016580.1_pt1 | contig 19350 bp, 18 predicted proteins | sample 8641851 | NCBI WGS metagenome assembly JACZCU01 (sample SAMN15324605, study PRJNA640507) | soil metagenome | isolation source: monocropping sugarcane control | place: China: Luxin town, Laibin City, Guangxi Province | collected 2019-07-25 | depth 10cm m | reverse complement strand
TTTCGTCTACTCGAACAACGGCATGCGCGCGTCTTCCGGCGCGCTCAATTCCGCGAGCAACACCGCCACTCCCAACTCGCCCTTCCACAATGCGTGCGCTCGCGATGCCGTCTCTCGTGCCTTCGCTGCCGCGTGATTTGCGAGCTCCGTCGCGCGCGCGAGCCATTCGTGCTCGCCCGTGTGTCGATAGAAATTGAGCAGCGCGTACGCGCGTCCTGCGGAACCGCAGCAGAGATCCGCGTGATGAATCGGTTCTTCCCACGCATTCCATGCGGCGTCGCGCGCGATGTCGAGCCAGCGCGCATCGTGCGTCGCATCGAATGCCGCGGTGAACGTGAAGACGTGACCCGCGGCGCCGTTGCACCAGCCAGGCATCATGTCGTTCATCGTGCCCGCGCGCGTGCGCGGCCACCATGCACCGCGACCGCGTTTCACACGCAACGCGGCGAGTTGTTCGAGTCTCGCGATGAGCGTGTTCGGCAGAGCGGACGACGACTCGATGCACCAGCGCAGCGTCGCGTAGAGATATCCGCTCCATCCGTGCGCGACACCGAGATACGTTTCACGTGGTTGTTGTGCGATCGGCGGCATCGCATCGAGCTTCGACCACAGCTCGCGCATCGTTGTGTCGCCGAACGCGCGCAGTTCGTCGTTGAAAATCAACGCGGCCGCGAGCAGCGACCCGAATCGTCCGAGGGTGAGATCGATCTGTTCGCATGATTGCGATGACGCGTGCACGAAGTTGCGAATCGCGCGTTTGTGCGCGGTGCCGTCCGCGCGCGACCACGCGATCATCGCCGCGACCGCATGCAATCCCGCGGCGGTGTGATACGGCGAGATCGGTCCGATCATCGTTTCCGGCACGTCATCGTCTTCGTTGTACCAGCCGCTGCGATCCCCCACGTACCGCGCCGCGCGCGTCTGCCAAACCTCGGCATCCGCAAGCAGTCGTGCATCGCCGCGCGCTTCCGCGATGCGCAACACGCCGAGAGCTGCACCCGCGGCGCCGTAGTTCACCGATGCGTGCGGCGCCAGCGGGTAGTCGAGCGACGCAAGCTCTTCGTCGATGAGTGACGTCGCAATCGCCGGAACGTCGTAGCGAACGGCGCGCAAGGCATCGACGAATTCGCGAACGCTCGCGAATCGCGATGCGGGATCTTTCGACAACGCGCGCTGCAAAATCGTTTCAACCTCGGGCCACGGCGCAACACCGCGCGCGGCGAACGGCAGCGGCGCATCGAATCGCGACTGTCGAATCATCTCCTCGCGATCGAACCGAAACTCGAGATAGTGCTTGCCAGTGAGGATGAGATACACCAACGCCGCGAGCGCGTACTGCTCGCCGACGAACGACGCGGGGAGTTGCGCAGGACCGTAAAGCGACGCGAGATATTCGGGTTCAAAGAAGTAGTACATCCCGCCGCGCGGCATGAGCACGCGATCGGAATTCATCACGCGTGCAAGACCGAAATCGATCACGCGCACGTCGGTGCCATCGATCATCACGTTGCGCGGATGCACATCGGCATGCACCACATCGCACGCATGCAACTCTGCATACGCCTCGGCGATTTTCACGCAAATCGCGAACAACGCCGCGCGATCGTGTCGCGCGTACTGCGTCGCGACGCCGGAGTCCGCGCCGCTGCACCATTCGAGGATGAGATATGGCCGGCCATCATGCGAGCCCGATGCAAACAATCGCGGCGCGGTGCCGCGACCGTCGAGATGCGCGAGCACGAATGCTTCGTTGGCGAAGACCGAATCTTCGAACACGCGTTGTGGCCGCGAGATCTTCAGCGCGGCATCGACGCCATCGCGACGCACGCGATGAATCTCGCTGTCTTCCATCAGGCTCACGCAATGAATGGATTCCCATCCATCGATGCGGGTGCCTGGCGCGAGCAGCGGTTTCAACTCGCTCGCTTCGCGTTCCGCATTCGCAACCAGCACGCCGTTCTGCAGAAACATGCCGAGGAATGGGAGCAACTCGTCGAGCCAGGTGTGCGGATCCTTCGCGAGCTGACGACTGTTGCGGATCACCGCATCGACGATCGTCGTCGGCTCGCGAAAGAGCTGCAGCAGCGACGCGGTTTCGGGATCGATGATTTGCGACGGCGCGCGTCCGTGCAATCGCGACACGGTGTAATCGCCCTCGTCGAAATCGATTTTCGCGCGCACGTCCGGCGGCAGTTCCATCACCGGCACGAGCACGACGTCGTTGCGCAGCACGAGCGGATCGTTGATGTTCATGCCGCGCTCCAGAGTGCGCCCGTCGGTGCCCACGTCGCAACGTCGACGCCGCGACGGCGCACGCGTTCGATCGCGAACTGCCACGGCGTGATCGAATTCGACGTCGCGTTCTTCGCGATCGACAACGCCGACGCGAGCGACTTCGCGACCCACAAACGCCACGACTCGCGATCGAGCCATTTCAACGCGCGTTCGGAATCGGGAGGATCGGCGCCCCACGACAACATGCCGCGGTCATCGATCGGCGCGCTGAACGGAACGCCGTGCGCGGGGATGTCGCGCAACGATTCGCGCAGCGACGACGCGACGGCGTCGAGCTCCTCGCGCGACGTGAAGTACGTGACGAGCTTGTCAGGACGCAGGAGCCCCGCCGCGTCCTGACCAATTTTCATCGGCGCGCCGCCGCGCTCCGCGAGCACACGTACGAGCGCATGAAACGCATCGCGCACGTGCTCCGGTCGAGGACTCACGTACAACTTCCACGTGATGCTGCTCGCGTCGTGATTGCGCTCTCGCGGACGCCACGAGATCCAGCCGCTGTTCGCGCCCGACTCGATCCAATGGCGGTCTAACAATGGATGGGATCCCAAATGATTTCGCACGGCATCGCGATCGGGGAAGCGCGATTGCCATGCGCGCGTGCGCGGCAATCGGTTGTACGTGTAGAGCGCGGTCGTGAGCGTCGGGATGTCTCGCGTCAGCAACGCTTCGGCGTGACGCAGTGCTTCGATCGACAGCGAATCATTCGCGTGCGATGGCGCATCGAAGAACAGTCGATACGCATCGGCGCCGCTGACGAAGCGATCGTCGTGCTCGATCGCGAGAATGCCATCGAGCACGAGATCGATGACGTCGTCGCGATACGCATCATCGACAAACTCGATGCGTTGCGGCCGCGCGAGCGTGCGAACGAGCGACGCTGTTTGCGCCGACACCGATTTCACCGACTCCGCGGGATCGCGCGGCACGAGCAGTCCGTAGAACTCGGGATCGCGAGCGAGCTCCGCGAACGGCGCGCGTTGCGCGGGCGAGAGTTCATCGAGGCGCTTCAACTCCAGCTCCGGGCTGGAGCTGAAGCGTCGTTCGGTCCACGAGCTCATTCGGATTTCTTGAGCGATTCACGATGGCTGCGCAGTTTCTCGAGCTCGGCGTGCAGCTCTTTCTCGCGCGCGTCGATGTCCGCTTCGCTCTGAGGCAGCAACGCTTTTTCCGCGTGATCGAGCGCTTCGAGCTGCGCCTGCAGATGACCGCGCAGTTGCTTGATGTGCTCCTGCGTGAGTCCGCGTTGCGGCGGCTGCACGGGCGTGGTTCCGCAGATGCTGAACGGAATGTTCGTGCAATCCGTGCAGACCTTTGGCGTCGTGCCGCAGATGCTGAAGGGTGTGGTCGTGCAATCGCTGCAGCCCTTCGGCGACGTGCCGCAGATGCTGAACGGTGTCGTCGTGCAATCGGTGCACGTGCCCGGCGACGTTCCACAAATCGAGAACGGCGTGGTCGTGCAATCCGTGCAGCCTCCCGGGCCAGCCGCGCCGAGTTGCGCGCCGGCGCCCGCGTTCGGCGACGTTCCGCAAATCGAGAACGGAGTGGTCGTGCAGTCGGTACACGGAACCGTCCGCGGCGACGTGCCGCAGATCGAGTAGGGCGTGGTCGTGCAATCGGTGCAGTGCGAAATGCGCGCGCACGCCCACTGGGTGAAATGCGCGCAGACGGTCACGTTCTGCGTGCAGAGAAGGCACGGGTTCGTGACGTTGGTACAACCGCAGCCGGCGCCTTGTCCGATCCCGATCGGGCCGAAGCCTTCGGGAACGACGGTGACGCCGAGGTCTCTCACTTTCGGCATGACGTTCTCCTTTCGTTGTTGAGGGGCTCAATGAAGGAGTGCCGTCAGGCCGTAGTTCCCTACCTACCTTAATGTAAACAGTGTGGCATTCCCTCGCGTCGTCACGGTGGCCGCGTAGTGATCGAGCGTTTGCGCGAGCCGCTTCTGTGCATTCGCCTCGAGCGCAACCGCGTTCTCCGGCGTGATCACGGCGACGTGCGTGATTCCGTCTTCGCGTAGTCGCGCGCGAACGGCGTCCGCGGTCGGGAGATCGAGATAGCGCGAGATCGATTTCGCATCGCCGCCGCGCACGCGATGTTCGAACCAGTACGTCTCGTTCACCCCGACGACGAGCGTGCGTGATTGCGCCGGAATCGTTTCGTTGAGCCACGCGATCGCGGGTTGCACGGGACGCTGCTTGCGCAGGTAATCCTGCGTGCTCATCGACGCGGTGAGCAGCGAGAATGATTCGCCGCGTGCGGTGACCCAGCCGACGAGCAGGGTCTGCACGACGATCGCGATGCCGGTCAGCACGGCGACGAGTTTTCGCTGCAACGCGGGCTTCGACGTCATCGCGGGAATCACGAGGAACGGCACGAGGACGCGGGCGGATGGCGCGAGAAGAAACGCGAGCAACGCGATTGCAGCAGCGCCGATCGCGATCACACCGGTTGCGAAGAAGGGAAGCGTGAGCAGCGCGATGCCGAGGGAGTCGGGGATGAAGTCGGAGTGAAAGACATAGTCCGACAACGCCAGCGCGCGGAAGCCGAGCAGCGGCGGTGATGACGGCGTGAAGAACGGCGCGATCGGATTGAACGTGAGAATCGCGTTGCGAACGAAGAAGACGAGACCGGCGAAGATGATCCAGTGCGGACGCTTGCGTTTCGCGATCCACACAAGCAACGCGAACGGAACGAACACGTACGACGCGAGTAAGCCTGCTGCGGTCGTCGCCGATGCGGTGCGAACGTCATCGTGCTCGAGCGCAAGAAACGTCGCGACGAACAATCCAACGATCACCCAGTCGTTGAACGACCATCCCGCGACGATCGCAAGCGCCGGTGTCGTCACGATCGCAGCGGTGAGGAACCACGATTCCGTGCGTCGATACACGAGCAATGCCGCCGCGATCGCGGCGAACAAATGCAGCAGATGCGAGGCAACGCCGCCGCGCAATGCATCGAGGATCGCGAGCGGTGCGATGTCCGCGCTTTCGACGCCGAGAGGAAAGTACGAATGCGGAATGAGCGGAAGATCGATCGTGCGACCTTCGAGCGCCCAGATACGCGGAATGGCGAGCGATGCCGAAAGCTCGTTCGTCGAGGTCGGTGGTGCGAGCGCGGTGACGATGGCGCAGATCAACACGACGAGCACCGCGATCAAGCTGAGACTCGACGTGGGGATCTCGCGCTCGTTGTGTTTCCAGCCCGCGAGAATCAACACGGCTCCCGCGAGCGCGAAGATCGCGAGCAGAGGAATGATGGTCCACGCGGAGATGCTGAAGAGTCCGACGACGAAGAGCAGCGCGCCGAAGATCGGAAAGCCGATGAGGAAATCGAGCGCGGGATCGGCTTCTCGCGAGCCGCGCGCGATGCAGCCGACGCCGATCATCGCGATCGCCTGCGCGAGCGCGAACAGCAGCGGTGCACCGGCGCGAATCACGAGCAGCTCGATCAGCGCGAAACGATCGGCGATCGTCAGCAGCGCGAACAAGCCGAGGAGGATGGCCAGCGTGAGGCGAAGCTTCATGTCCTTCCTCTGACGTTCGATCGCGCGATTAGATGCGGGCGTTAGATCCGTTCGAGATGCTGACGAATCTTCAGCACGTCATCGATGATCGCGCGCGCGGCATCGGGACGAATCTGCGTCGTGCGATCGGAGAGCGCGTTCGGCGGATTGTCGTGCACTTCCATGAAGAATCCGTCGGAGCCGGCCGCGGCCGCGGCGCGCGCGAGTGGTCGCGCAAACTGCGGCGTACCGCCGGTCTGTTTGCCTTCGCCGCCCGGTTTCTGCATCGAGTGCGTGATGTCGTACACGACGGGCGAGCCCATGCCGCGCATGATCGGGAAGGAACGCATGTCGACGACGAGGTTCTGGTATCCGAACGAAGAGCCGCGCTCGGTGAGGAAGATCTTTTCGTTCCCGACCTCCGCGCCTTTCTCCAGAATATTTTTCGTCTCCTCGGGCGAGAGGAACTGACCTTTCTTCACGCCGACGGCTTTGCCAGTGCGTGCTGCTGCAGCAACGAGATCGGTCTGTCGGCAGAGAAACGCGGGGATCTGCAGAATGTCGAGCACTTCCGCGGCGGGCGCGGCCTGCCACGGCTCGTGAACGTCGGAGAGCAGCGGAAGGCCGGTCTCTTCTTTCACCGCGCGCAGGATCTCCATGCCTTTCTCGAGGCCGGGACCGCGAAACGATTCGATCGACGAGCGATTCGCTTTGTCGAATGAGGATTTGAAGACGAGGTTGATGCGGAACTCGTCGCGAATTTTCACGAGCGTGCGCGCCATGCCGAGGCAGTGATCGAGGGACTCGATGACACACGGGCCGGCGATGAACAGCGGCGGCTCCTCGCCGCCGAAACGAACGTCTTTGGTGATTTCGATAACGCGAGTGGTGGTCATTGCGGCGCGATCCTAGCGCAAAGCCACAACTTCGCCGCAATTCGCGCGTGGAACTTCCTCAATCACTCCCTGCTCACGCCGAAGTGCGAACGCCTAATGACTGCATTCGCTTCACGGAGGAATCATGCGCGTGCGCTTCGCGGCAGTCATCTTCGCCATCATTTTCGCGTTCGGCCTCATCGCTCAACAGCCCGTCACACTCAATGATGCGCAGTACCCCGCGCTGTTCGTGAAAACGAATCAGCCCGGCTACTACATCGTCGCGCCGACCGTGCGTACGAACATCGCAATCACGATTCGCGGCGTCGTTGCACGTGGTGTCGTGAAACAGCACTTCGAGAACACGAGCGATCATTGCGTCGAAGCCGTCTACGTCTTTCCGCTTTCGGAGAACGCTGCCGTCGATGCGATGCGATTGCGCGTCGGCGATCGCGTGATCGATGGCGAGATTCACGAGAAGGCGCAGGCGCAGCAGGTGTACGAGCAGGCGAAGAGCGAAGGGAAACGCGCGTCGCTGCTCGAACAGCATCGGCCGAATCTCTTCACGGCTTCCGTCGCGAGCGTTGCGCCGGGACAGGCGATCGATGTGGAGATCGAGTTTCAGGAGATCGTGCAGTACGACTCCGGTCATTTCTCGCTGCGACTTCCGCTTGCGGTGGCGCCGCGCTACACGCCGCGCGGCGATTCGAGTGCGCCGTTGCCGGCCATGAAGTACGCATCGCCGGATGCGAACGCGAATCCCGTGGAGCTGACGATCGATCTCGATGCGGGAGTGGAGCTCGAGAATGTGACCAGCCCGACGCATTCGTTGCAGTCGAGCCCCGGTGTCACAAAGTACAACGCGCTCAACGTGCGACTCGGCTCCGATCGCGATTTCGAGCTCGTCTGGACTCCACGCCTCGGCACGACTCCGCAGCGCGCGATCTTCAGTGAAGTCGCCGGCGACCAGCGCTACACGCTGATGATGTTGTTCCCTCCGGATCTCGCGGCCAAACCCGCGGCGGTGCTGCCGCGCGAATCGATCTTCATCATCGACACGTCGGGCTCGATGGAAGGCGCATCGCTCGCGCAGGCGAAGCAGGCGTTGCTCACGGCGATCGAACGTCTGCGTCCGAGCGATCGCTTCAATGTCATCGAATTCAACTCGACGGCGCGACGCATGTTCGATGACAGTCGCATCGCCGATCGCACGACGATTCGCGAGGCGCTCGACTGGGTGCAGAAACTCGAGTCCACCGGCGGGACAGAGATGATGTCCGCGATGCAACTTGCGTTCGAGAAGGACGCGCGGCCGAATGAAGTGCGGCAGGTCATCTTCATCACGGACGGTCAGGTCGGAAACGAGCAGCAGGTCTTCGAATACATCCGCCAGCACCTCGGCGACGCGCGCGTGTTCACGATCGGCATCGGTGCCGCGCCGAACAGTTACTTCATGCGCACCGCCGCACGCACGGGCCGCGGCACGTACACGAACATCGGCGACATCAACGAAGTCGAATCGAAGATGACGACGCTCTTCACGAAGCTCGAGTCGCCCGTGCTCACCGATCTGTCGATCCACACGGATGTCAACGCGGAAGTGTGGCCGGAGCGATTGCCGGATTTGTACGCGGGCGAGCCGCTCGTCGTGACGATCAAGACGCCGGCGGCCGCGACGAAGTCGATTGGACGCGTTGCGGCAACTGGTTGGAACGCGACGCTCGAAGCGACGCGGGATGAATCGCAAACCGGCATCGCGAAGTTGTGGGCTCGGCAGAAGATTGAAGCGGTGCGCGATCGTGTGTTCACCGGCGGCGACAAAGCGCAGATTCAATCGGAGATCACGAAGCTCGCGCTCGAACATCATCTCGTCACCGAGTACACGAGCTTCGTCGCGGTCGACAACACGCCGACGGGGATCGATGCGCAGAGTTGCAAGTCGGAGCTCGTGCCGATTCAACTGCCTGCCGGCTGGACGAATTACGACGACGGCGCGCTGCCGCAGACGGGCACCGCGTCGACGCTGGCGATGCTGATCGGAATCGCGATGCTGCTTGCGGCCGTCGTGGTGCGGAGGTTGTGATGAAACGCGCGATCACGATTGCGCTGGTGTTGATCGGCGTCGCGTCGCTTGCGTACGGCATGTACATTCCGGCGAAAGCGGAGTTGTCGCAAGTGCTGCTGCGTCGCGCGTGGGAGAAATCGCTTGCGGGCCACGATGGTGTGAAGCCGTGGCCGTGGGCGGACACGATGCCGGTCGCGCGCATGCGCATCGATCGCACGAACAGCGATTTCATCGTGCTGGAAGGGGCGAACGGACGCGCGCTCGCGTTCGCCCCCGCGCATCTCGAACACTCAGCGATGCCGGGAGATCGCGGCAACTGCGTGATCAGCGCGCATCGCGACACGCAGTTCAAGGCGCTGCAGAACGTGAAGACCGGCGATGCGATTCACTTGCAGAATCGAGATGGCAGGTGGATGACGTATCGCATCAGCGAGCGGCGCGTTGTCGATCGCGAGGATGTGTTCGTCGCGGCGCAAACGGACGATGCCGCGCTGACGCTGATCACGTGCTGGCCGTTCGATGCGATCACGCCCGGTGGCCGCGGGCGTTACGTGATCCGCGCGTGGCGCGATACGATACCGGCGTCATGACCGACCGGTTCGAGCTTCTCTCGAAAAGCAACAGTGGTCTCACTTACGTCCGCGAGAAAAAGGGCGGCGTGATGCGCGTGCTGACGGAGAGCGAGCTCGCGGATTTCGATGATCCGCCGCCGTGTCCGCAATGCGCGGAGCAATTCGGCTGCGAGCATTTGAATTGCGCGGGTGAGGCGTTGCTGGCGGAGAGCGAGTACGAAACCGTTGTGCCCGCGGAATGGATGCAGTTCGCGAAGGACAACGGCGTGTCGCGTGAGGATCTCGCGCGTTTGCAGAATGTCGAGGAGCACGAAGGCGCGTACCGCGTGAAGAGCGGTGTGACCGCAGACATGCGTTTGCTCGAGATCGTGCTGCTGCTGAACGAAGAGTAGGTCTTTGTGGAGCGGCGGCCTCTCAGCCCCCCGAATGTTGCGCTGACCCGGCGGGCTAAGAGCCCCCCGCTCCACGGAGCAGATATTTCGATAGCAGCGCGCCGATCGCGCGATGTGCTTCGTCATCAGCGCCTAACGCCTGCAGCCGCGGTACGAGCACGGCGCGCAGCACTTCGACAATGTCGCCATCGGGTTCGCCGAGGATTTCGAGGAGATCTTCGGTACCGCGAAGCACATCCTCGCCATCGTTGACTGTCGCGAGTGGCGCGATCGCCGCGGCGACGAGCGCTCCTTTCGATGGCCAGCGACGATAGATCGTCGTTTTGGCGATGCCCGTGCGATCGGCGATCGCATCGATGGTCAGCTCGTGAAAGCCGGATGCGCGCAACAGTTCCAGCGCGGTGTTGAGAATCTCTTCGTCCGCACCCGCCCGACGCGGACGGCCTCGTCCTCGCTTCGGCGTGTCGTTCATGTAGGCGAATTCTTGCACGAGCTATGCTCTGTTGATGCTGACGATTGAACCTCGCCCCGCGGCACTCGAGCTCGATGGACTCACGGTCGGACGCCTTTTGCCATGGGTTCGGCGAAGAATGGTGGGTCCGTTCATCTTTCTCGATGTGATGGGCCCGGCAGAGCTCGGACCTGGTTACGCGATGGATGTGCGACCGCATCCGCACATCGGGCTGGCGACGGTGACGTATCTCTTCGCCGGCGAGATCGTGCATCGCGATTCGCTCGGATGCACGCAGGTGATTCGTCCCGGCGAGATCAACTGGATGACGTCGGGACGCGGGATCGCGCATTCAGAACGCACGCCGGATGAAGTGCGTGCGCGCGGCACGCGTCTTCACGGATTGCAGTTGTGGGTTGCGTTGCCCGCACACGAAGAAGAGCGCGCGCCATCGTTCGATCACTTCGATCGCGATGCGCTTCCGGAGTCAACGATCGGTGACGTGCGCGTGCGATTGCTCGCGGGCAGCGGATTCGGAATGACCTCTCCGGTGCCCGCTCTGTCTCCACTCGTGTACGCGGAGTTGCATGTGCCGGCGAACAAGACGCTGCCGTGGCCGGACGAACATCCAGAGCTCGGCGTGTACGTCGTCGAAGGTGCGCTGCGTGATTTGTCGTCGAAGACGCTGCATGTCTTCGACGGAGATGAACGTCCGGAGATCCGTGCGGACGTCGATACGCACGTCATGATGATCGGCGGAACCGGCTTTCCGGAGAAGCGGCATATTTGGTGGAACTTCGTTTCGAGCTCGCCCGAACGCATCGAGCGCGCGAAGGTGGATTGGATGGAGAGAAAGTTCCCGCTCGTCGTGGGGGATGAAGAGGAGTGGGTGCCGTTACCCGCGGGAGCATTTCGACAAACCGCGGCAGGCGCGTAGTGGAGCGGCGGGCTCTCAGCCCGCCGGCCCCACATCAACGGTGGGCTAAGAGCCCACCGCTCCACTACAACGGTGGGCTGAGAGCCCACCGCTCCACTTGATTTACCGGCGATTGTGGCGGCCGTTGTAGCGAATGTCGTCGATGCGATAGGCCTCGAAGCCATCGCGATCCCATTCGCCGGTGAGGCGAACGTAATCGCCGCGGCGAAGGTCGGTCATATCCGCGCGACGGCGGCGCGCCTGATCGAGTCGATCCATGTCGACGACGATCGAGCGTCCGCTGCGCGCCTCGCGCAGCACGAGCACATCGCGGCGGAAGTCGACGCGCTCGACGACGCCGCCGATCGTGGCGGTGCGATCGCGACGGTCATCGCGTCGCTCATAACGATCGTTGCCGCGCCATGACTCGTTCCGAGGACGTGAATCCGCGAATGCGGACAACGAGAAGAGAGAGACGGCGAACAGCGACGTTGCGACGATTCCTGCGTTTTTCTTCGAGAATTTCATGGTTTCCTCCGTTTGGACGATCACAACTGCGCTCCTCCATCGCAACCGGACTGCCATGAATCGCGAAACGCGACGTTCGTAACACGACGTCTACAACCTGGCCTCCAGCTCATCGCGTTTGTTGCGGCTCACACTGAGCTCCGTTCCATCTTTCAACCGCACCGCGTAATCGCCGCCCGCGCCGCGCAACAACGCATCGACGCGATCGAGTCGCACGATCGCGCTGCGATGAATGCGGAAAAAGTGCGCGGGATCGAGTTGCTCCTCGAGCGCCTGCATCCGCTCGCGCACCGCGAACACACGCTCGCCGACGTGCAGCTCCGCATACGGACCACTTGCAGTGATGTAGTCGATGCGCGACACGTGAACCACGCGCACCTGACCGCGCATCTCCACCGGAATGCGCTCGAGATACTTCGATGGCTGCGCGAGCTTGCGCGCTTCGATCGCGAGTCGCGCGCGCTTCAGCGCCTGCGCGAAACGCTCGTCATCGAACGGCTTCACGAGGTAATCGGTCGCCGCCACTTCGAACGCCTGAATCGCGAATTGATCGTACGCCGTCACGAAGATCGTCACCGGCATCGCATCGCCGAGTTGCTCCGCGACCTGCAAGCCCGTGAGTCCCGGCATCTGCATGTCGAGGAACACGAGATCGGGATGCGCTTCCTGAATCACAGTCACCGCTTCATTGCCGTTCGTCGCGATTCCGGCGATCTCAATCTGCTCTTCCTTCGCGAGCAGATCTTCGATGCGCTGTCGTGCGAGCAACTCATCGTCCACGATCACGACGCGCATCATTTGCCTCCGATCGGAATCGTGATCGTGGCAATCACGCCGCCGCTCTCACTCGCGCGCGCGAGCGTGAGCGCGCTCGCGTCTCCATAAAGTTGCGCGAGACGCGCGCGCGTATTCGCGATACCGACGCCGGTGGGCGCGCTCTCATCGAGACCAGGACCGTTGTCGCGCACGATGAGCGTGAGTCCCACGGGATCGCGATGTCCTTCGATCAGCAGTTGTCCTTCGTCGAGCGCACGCGCTGCGCCGTGCTCCAGCGCGTTCTCGACGATCGGTTGCAGGATGAGATTCGGCACCGGCACATCGAGCGCGTCGTCGTCGACATTCATCGTCACGCGCAGGCGGCCTTGAAAGCGGATCTCCATGATCTCGATGTAGCGCTTCAGAAACGCGAGCTCTTCGCGCAATGGCACGACCGCGCTCGCGTTGCTGTCGATCGTGTGTCGCAGCAGTTCCGAGAGTCTCGCGATGATTTTGCGCACGCCGCTCGGATCGCGCTCCACCAGCGCCGAGATCGCGTGCAGCGTGTTGAACAGAAAGTGCGGATTGAGCTGCATGCGCAAAGCGGAGAGTCGCGCATCGCTGAGTTGTGCGCGTAACGCAACCGCTTCCGTTGCGCGCTCGCGCTCGCGAAGAAAAAAGAGTCGCGCGTAGCCCGCGACGAGCACGCCGCAGTAGACGAGGAAGTGATTCGCGAATCGGAATCGCGCGATGCCTCGCAGCGGCGCGAACGCAGCGCCGCCGCGTCGCGGCTGCACTTCGAACACGAGCTCGCGAACGAAATCGAGGAAGACATAGATGCCGATCGCGAGCGCAATGCCGATGACGATGAATAGCGTCAGGCGGCCCCAGCTCGCACCCGAGTAACGGGCGACGATCCAGAAGATCAGCGGCGTCAGCAGTGCCCACGTCCACGCCTCGATGAACGTCATGGCGATCGGGCCCGTACGGCCGAGGCGAATGCCGGGACCGCGCGGGTCGACGAGGAAATTGATCGACGACAGCGTTGCCAGCGCGGTCCAGAAGAGAGCGATCAGCGCAATCTCGCGCGAGCTAAAGCGAGTCATCGATAGCGACCTGGTGCAAAGAAAGTGCAGTTCATGACAGCCGCGTGCAACTCATGGTTTCCCGGAAAGGAAGCAGGGGCGCGATTTGTCGTTACCCGGCGAAAGGGAGACTAAGTCAGATGAAAAACAAAATGAAATGGTTCGCAACGACCGCGGCAGTCTTCGCTCTGAGCTCCACGCTCGCATTCGCCGCGCCGCACGAAGGTGGCAAGCGTGGTGGACATCATGGACGTCACGGCGCATTCGGCGGCGCGCGTATCGCCGAGAAACTCAACCTGACCGCGGAGCAGAAGGCTCAGCTTCAGGCGCAGCGCGAGTCGTTCAAGCAGCAGAACGCGGCGTTCTTCAAGGATTCGCGCGAAACCTTCAAGGCCTATCGCGAAGCGAAGAAGAACAACGACACCGCGACGCAGCAGTCGCTGCAGCCGAAAGTCGATGCGGCCAAAGCGCAGATGAAGTCGCTGCGTCAGTCGCAGCGCCAGCAGTTCCTTTCGATTCTCACGGCCGAGCAGCGTGCGCAGCTCGATGCGATGAAGGCCGCGCGGAAGGACAAGCGCAACCACCAGCAGTGACCCGCGGCTTCACGAAGTAACGCACGGCGGGCCGGACAAGCCCGCCGTTTTCGTCTGCGGCTCCAACACAAACGAAAGGACAGTAGCCATGAACAAGAAACGATCCTTAACTTTGCTCGCGCTGATCGTGCTGATCGCCACGGGCGCGTTCTTCGTGAATCGCGCGGCCAGCGCGCGGGAGACGCCGGCGTATCGCTTCTCCACCGTCGAGCGTGGTGACGTGCAGCAAACCGTCTCCGCGACCGGCACCTTGAGCGCCGTTCGCACCGTCGCTGTCGGCACGCAGGTCTCGGGACAAATCTCCGAGCTCTTCGTCGACTTCAACGACGAAGTGAAGAAAGGCCAGCTGCTCGCGCGCATCGATCCGACGCTGCAACTGCAGGCCGTGACCGACGCGCAGGCGAGCCTCGAGCGCGCGCAAGCGCAGGCATTACAGGCGCGGCGCGACAACAATCGCAACTCTGAATTGATGGGCGCGGGCCTCGTGGCGCGCAGCGCATTCGAACAGACCGACTCCGCCGCCGACGTCGCGAACGCGAACGTCAAATCGGCGCAGGTCGCACTCGAGCGCGCGCGGCAGAACCTCGCGTACACGAACATCTACGCGCCGATCGACGGCGTCGTCGTCGAGCGCAACGTCGACAGCGGCCAGACCGTTGCCGCGTCGCTTTCCGCGCCGCAGCTCTTCCTCATCGCGAACGACCTCACGAACATGCAGATCCTCGCGAGCGTGGGCGAGAGCGACATCGCATCGATCAAAGAAGGACAGAAGGTGAACTTCACCGTGCAGGCATTGCCGCGCGAGAAATTCACCGGCGTCGTGAAGCAGGTGCGTCTGCAGTCCGCAACGCAGGAGAACGTCGTCAACTACACGGTCGTGATCTCGGTCGCGAACGAGAAGCAGAAGCTGTTGCCGGGGATGACCGCGCGCGTCGAGTTCCTCGTGCAGGACGCGCCGAACGCGTTGAAGGTCTCGAATGCGGCGCTGCGCTTCAAGCCCGAAACGACAACCGCTTCGAACACGACGAGCACTGCGACGACGACGTCCAGCGCATCCGATCAGCCGCGCATGCAGCGCGGGAATCGCACGCGCACTGGCAACAGCGCAACGCGTGGCGGAACGCTGTACGTGCTCGATGAGAAGAATCAGCTGAAGGCGATTCGCGTGCGCACCGGCATCACCGACGGCACGTCGACCGTCGTCCTCGGCGACAACGTGAAGGAAGGGATGCGCGTCGTCAGCGGAACGATGGCGAAAACCGATGCAGCCGCGCAGACCACGAGCTCGCCGAGCTCGCCGTTCAACCAGCAGCAGCAGCAACAGCAGCGTGGCGGTCGTCCGGGAGGCTTCTGATGAATGACGTCATTCACATCGAATCGCTGACGAAGACGTACGCGAGCGGCACGAACGAAGTGCATGCGCTGCGCGGCATCGATCTGACGATCGAGCGCGGTGAGCTCGTTGCGATCATGGGCACGTCCGGCTCCGGCAAGTCGACGCTGATGAATCTTCTCGGCTGTCTCGACTCGCCGACGTCCGGCGCGTACTTTCTCGACGGCGTTCGCGTCGACAATCTCGACAAGAATGCGCTGGCCGCGATTCGCAATCAGAAACTCGGCTTCGTGTTTCAGGGCTTCAATCTTTTGGCGCGCACCACCGCGGTGGAGAACGTCGAGCTGCCGCTGCTCTACGACCGCAGCGGCAAGAAGCGCGACACGAAAGCGCTGGCAGTCGCGGCGCTCGAGCGCGTCGGACTCGGTCAACGTCTTGACCATCAGCCGAGCGAGCTTTCCGGCGGTCAGCAGCAGCGTGTTGCGATTGCACGCGCGCTGGTGACTTCGCCGGCGCTCGTGCTCGCGGACGAGCCGACCGGCAATCTCGACACGCGCACGACGATCGACGTCATGGCGTTGTTCCAGGAGTTGAACGAACAAGGCATCACCATCGTGCTCGTCACGCACGAGCCGGAAGTTGCGGTGTACGCGAAGCGCGTCGTGGAAGTGCGCGACGGCCGCGTGGTGCGCGACGAGCCGGTGAAGAACCGGCGTTCGGCGGCGGACGATCTCGCGGCACTCGATGAAAGGAGCGCGGCATGAAAACCACGGTACTGATTCGCATTGCGATGCAGAGCATTCGCAAGAACAAGATGCGTGCGGCGCTGACGATGCTCGGCATCATCATCGGTGTCGCGGCGGTGATCGTGATGGTCGCCGTCGGCTCCGGCGCACGCTCGCGCATTCGCGCCCAGATCAACAACCTCGGCACGAACATGATCGTCATCACGCCCGGAGCGGCGCAGGCCGGCGGTGTGAGTCAGGGCGCGCAGGCGTTCCCGAATCTCTCGCTCGATGACGTCGAGAAAATTCGCCGCGAGTCGCAGTACGTGAACGGAGTCTCGCCGGTCATCGTCAGTCGCGCGCAGGTCATCGGACCGCAGGGCAACTGGCGTACGGCGATCAACGGCGTCGACGTCGATTACGAAACCATCCGCGACTGGAGCGTCGCCAGTGGTGATTTCTTCACGACCGATGACGTCGATGGATTGCGCAAAGTCGCGGTGTTAGGCGCGACCGTTGCGGAGAATCTGTTCCCGGGCATCGATCCGGTGGGGCAGGAAGTGCAGATTCGCAACGTGCCGTTCCGCATCGTCGGCGTGCTCGCGAAGAAAGGTCAGACCGCGAGCGGTACGGACTCCGACGACGTCGTGCTCGTGCCGCACACCACGGCGAAAGCCGCGCTGTCCGGACGTTCGTTCATGCCGCAGATTCTTGCGTCCACTGCGAATGAATCCGACATCGCGCCGGCGCAGGCGGAGCTCACGACGTTGCTGCGCGAATCGCATCGCTTGTCGGGCAACGATCCGGACGACTTCACCGTGCGCAATCAGAACGATCTTGCCGAAGCGGCGGAGAGCAGCACGCGCGTCATGACGATGCTGCTCGCGGCGATCGCATCAATCTCGCTGCTCGTCGGCGGCATCGGCATCATGAACATCATGCTCGTCTCGGTGACGGGGCGTACGCGCGAGATCGGCATTCGACTCGCGATCGGTGCGCGCGGCTCGGACGTGCTCACGCAGTTCCTCGTCGAGAGCATCGTGTTAGGCGTGATGGGCGGCGTGATCGGACTCGGCGTCGGTTTCGCGGGATCGAAGATCCTCGCGATGATCACGGGATGGCAGACCGTGATGTCGCCGATCGTCATGCTCATCGCGATCGGCTTCTCGGCAGCGGTGGGTGTGTTCTTTGGCTTTTATCCCGCGCGCAAAGCGGCGGCGCTGCATCCGATTCAAGCATTGCGTTACGAGTGATTGTGGGGCGGAGCGCCGCCGCCTCGGCGGGTGTGCACGCGGCGGGCCGCCGCCCGCAGCGAGACGCTCCCTGCTCAGCCGGCGGGTCGCCGGCGCTCCGCTCCACCGGTACGCGTGATGCACAATCTCACGCCATGCTGGATGATGCCGCACTCGACACACTCTTTCGCGAAGCGCGCACACACTACTCGTGGCTCGACAAACCAATCTCCGATGACGTGTTGCACAAGCTGTATGACACGATCAAATTCGGACCGACTGCCGCGAACTCGAATCCCGCGCGCTTCGTCTTCATTCGCACGCCGGAAGGGAAGGAGCGATTGCGCCCCGCGCTCGCACCGGCGAACGTCGAGAAGAGCATGACCGCTGCCGTCGTCGTGATCGTCGCGTACGACCTGCTGTTCTACGAGAAGATGCCGAAGCTCTTTCCGCACAACCCCGGCATGCGCAATCTGTACGCGACGAATCCGCAACTCGTCGAAACCACGGCGCGCCGCAATTCGACGCTGCAAGGCGCGTATCTTCTCCTCGGCGCACGCGCGTTAGGTCTGGATGCGGGTCCGATGTCCGGCTTCGACAACGCGAAGCTCGACGAGATCTTTTTCGCCGCTGGTGAAGAGTGCGATGGTTGCGAGCAGGAGTTCTTCCCGAAGGGTCACGTCCGCTCGAACTTCCTCATCAATCTCGGCTACGGCAATCGCGAGAAGATTCACCCGCGATTGCCGCGACTCGATTTCGGCGAAGCGTGTTTGCTCGCGTGAGTTTTCTTACGCGAGCTCTTCCTGCGGCTGCTGTATCGCCATCGTGGTCTTGTTGTGATTCCGGAACTCGCGCGCCGCGGCGACGAACGAGCGGAACAGTGGATGCGGCGCCGTCGGACGCGATTTGTACTCGGGATGGAACTGGCAGCCGAGGAACCACGGATGATCGACGAGCTCGATGATCTCGACGAACTTGCCGTCCGGCGACAAGCCGGTCACGTGAAAGCCGCGCTCTTCCAGCTGCGGGATGAACTCGGGATTCGCTTCGTAGCGATGACGATGGCGCTCTTCGATGAAGTCGGCGCCGTACGCCTGACGCGCGAGCGAACCTTCCTTCAGATTGCACGGATACTTGCCGAGACGCATCGTGCCGCCTAACGCGTCGACGCCGATGAGATCGCGCAGCTTGTAGATGACTTTGTACGGCGACTCGTCATCGAACTCCGTCGAGTTCGCGCCGACCATGCCCGCGACGTTGCGCGCGAACTCGATCGTCGCGCACTGCATGCCGAGGCAGATGCCGAAGAAGGGGATACGTTTCTCGCGTGCGAAGCGAATCGCGCGCAGCTTTCCTTCCACGCCGCGCGAGCCGAAACCAGGTCCGACGAGAATGCCGTCGACGTTCGCGAGCTCGCCGTGGTAGCCCTCTTCCTCGAGCGTTTCGGAGTCGATGTAGACGATGCGCACTTTCAGATTGTTCGCGATGCCGCCGTGCACGAGCGCTTCGTTGAGCGATTTGTACGAATCGCCGAACTCGACGTACTTGCCGACGAATCCGATGCGCACTTCATCTTCCGGATGGCGCATCTTGCGCACGATCTCTTCCCACTTCGTGAGCGCGCCGATCTCCTCGTGCGGCAGATGAAGTTTGTCGAGGAGGATCTCGTCGAGTCCTTCGCGCGAGAACGCGAGCGGGACCTGGTAGATGTATTCGACGTCGTACGCCGGGATGACCGATTCTTCTTCGACATTGCAGAAGAGTCCGATCTTTTTCTTCATCTCCTCGGGGATCGTGCGCTCGGTGCGGCACAACAGAATGTCCGGCTGAATGCCGATCTCGCGCAGCTTCTGCACCGAATGCTGCGTCGGCTTCGTCTTCAATTCTTCCGAGGCTTTGATGAACGGCACGAGCGTGACGTGCACGTTGATCGCGTTCCCGCGGCCGGCCTCCTGCCGGAACTGACGAATCGCTTCGAGGAACGGCAGCGACTCGATGTCGCCGACCGTGCCGCCGATCTCGACGAT
>JACZCU010222806.1_pt1 | contig 19503 bp, 10 predicted proteins | sample 8641851 | NCBI WGS metagenome assembly JACZCU01 (sample SAMN15324605, study PRJNA640507) | soil metagenome | isolation source: monocropping sugarcane control | place: China: Luxin town, Laibin City, Guangxi Province | collected 2019-07-25 | depth 10cm m | reverse complement strand
TCTCATCGAAGTGTCTTCGTTCGACGAGCTCGCGAAACTCGGCCGCGAGAAGATCGAAGGAAAGATCGTCGTCTACTACAACCCGATGGACCTGACGCTCGTCGAGCAGGGTCACGCATTCGACGCGTACAGCAAAGCGGTTGGATATCGCGGCATCGGTGCGAGTCGCGCGGCGGAGTTCGGCGCGGTCGCGGCGATCATTCGCTCGGTTGCATCGGGATCGCTGCGCACGCCGCACACCGGCTCGCTGCGTTATGACGAGAAGCAGCCGAAGATTCCCGCGGCTGCAATGACGGTTGAAGATTCGGAGCTCATCCATCGTCTCCTCGGCGCAGGGAAGAAGGTGCGCATGCATCTCACGCTCACGCCGAAGACGCTGCCGGATGTCGAATCGGCGAACGTCATCGCGGAGATCAAAGGAAGTGAGAAGCCCGAGGAGATCGTGTTGATTGGCGGGCATCTCGATTCGTGGGATCTCGCGCAGGGCGCGATCGACAACGGTTCAGGCGTGGCGATGGTGATGGAGACGATGCACACGCTGAAGTCCCTCGGCATCAAACCGAAGCGCACCATTCGCGCGGTGCTCTTCATGAACGAAGAGAATGGACTGCGTGGCGGCCGCGCGTATTTCGATGCGGTCTCGAAGAACGGCGAATTGCAGAAGCATGTCGCCGCGATCGAAACGGATGCGGGCGCAGCGCCGCCGGTCGGATTCACGTCAACGTTGAAAGATGATGCGCTGAAAGGCGCGATCGCGAAGACGAACGTGTTGAAGCGCATCGCGAACATCGAGTTCACCACGACCGAGCACACGGGTGCGGATACGTCGCCGCTCACCGGTGCAGGCATCACCGGGTTTGGCCTGACTCCCGATTCACGACACTACTTCGACTTCCATCACACGCCCGCGGACACGCTCGACAAGATCGATCCGAAAGCACTCGCGCAGGACACCGCCGCCGTTGCGGCATTGGCGTACGTGCTCGCGCAGGAAGGGCTGTAGTCAGCCAGCGCAAATGATGCGACGCACGACGCTCGCCGCGGCCTTTGCGCTTTTATCAACGATTCTATTTTCCAGTTGTGGCGGGCGCGGTGAGCAGAAGGCTGCTGCATCGCGCCCGCCCGTCATCCTCATCTCGATCGACACGTTGCGTGCCGATCATCTGCCGATGTACGGCTACAAGAACGTCGAGACTCCTCATCTCGACGCGTTGCGCCGCGATGGTGTGCTCTACACGTCGGCGTGGTCGCAGGTGCCGCTCACGCTTCCCTCGCACGCGACGGTGTTGACGGGACTCCTGCCGCAGCATCATCGAGTTCGAAACAACATCGGCTACCACCTCGACGCGTCGGTGCCGACATTGGCGTCTGTTCTTCAGAGTGCCGGTTACGCGACTGGCGGTGCGGTCTCCGCGTATGTGTTGCGCGGCGCAACCGGAATCGGAAGAGGTTTCACAACGTGGGACGATGCCGTTCCGACGACGACCGAAACCGCGTACGGCGCGCTGCAACGTCCTGGTGCCGCGACTGTGCGCGCCGCGCAACAGTGGATCGCGACGAATCAGGCGTCACCATTCTTCGCGTTCGTTCATCTGTTCGAACCACACACGCCGTATGAACCCGTGGAACCGTTTCGATCACGATTCGCGAATCCATACGATGGTGAGATCGCAACCGCTGACGCGGTGATCGGCGATCTCGTGAACGATCTCAAGGCGCGCGGCATTTACGATCGCGCGCTGATCATCTTTTTCTCCGATCATGGCGAAGGACTTTCGCAGCACGGCGAACGAGAACACGGCATCTTTCTGTATCGCGAAACGACGCAGGTGCCACTGGTCGTGAAACTCCCGCATGGCGATCGCGCCGGTACGACCGTGAATGAGCCGGTTGGACTCGTGGACGTGATGCCGACCGTGCTCGAAGTCACAGGCGTGACTGCGCCGAAAAATCTCGATGGCGTCTCGCTTCTCGGCAAGCACGATCCGGAGCGGAACGTTTATTCGGAAACGCTTTACCCGCGCATTCACCTCGGCGCGAGCGAACTGCGCGCGCTTTCTTCGCGGCAGTATCGATTCATTCAGGCACCGCGTCCGGAGCTCTACGATCTGACAAAAGATCCGCACGAGACGCAGAACGTTCTATCGGACGAACGGCGCGTGTACAGCGCGATGCAGAAGACCCTCGACGCGTACGGTACGGCGATCGAGATGCCATCGCACATCGATCGCGAAGAGAGTCAAAAACTCGCCGCGCTTGGCTATCTTTCATCGGCACAAAACGCGGCCTCTGGTCCACTGTCTGACCCCAAAGATCGCATTGGCGAAGTCGAAGATCTTGCGAAGGCGAACGATGTCCTGAGAGCGGGTCGTACGAACGAGGGAATCGCGTTGCTCCGCGATCTCGTGAAACGGAATCCCCGCTTCTCGGATGCGTGGAACCAACTCGCCACGACACTGCAGAAAGAGCATCGCCTCGAAGAAGCGGCGGAGGCGTATGCCGGTGCGATTCGCAGCGCTCCGGATGTCGCCGCGGATTTCGCATTGCCACTCGGCACACTGCTCCTGCATCTCGGCCGGCTCGACGACGCGGCCGCACATGCGCGGCTTGCGGAGAAAACGGAGCCCGGACGCGCGCATCTTCTGCTCGCGCTGGTCGCGCTGGCGCGTCGTGATCCGCGAACTGCAACCGCGGAAGCGCAGCAGGCGCGGAACGACGCCACGGCATTCTCCGACGCCTCCGTGCTGCTTGCTGCACTGGCGATGCAGGACGATCGTGTGGACGAAGCGGCGTCACTGCTCGATGCCGCGGAAGCGAAAGCGCGCGAGCTTCACAGCGGTCCAGTGAAGTCGCTCGAGAGCGTACGTGCAGGCGTGTACCTGAAGCGCGGACGACCCGCCGACGCCGTGGCCGCACTGCGTCGCGCGATCTCCGCGTTTCCCGACGATCGCTCCGCGTACGCACAACTCGCCGCGCTTTACGCGTCCGCGGGTCGCCGCGCTGACGCCAACGCGGTGCTCGATGAATTGGTGCGCGCGAACCCCGATTCCGCGACGCAAAGGTTCGTCGCGGAACTGCGCGCGCGGCTCGGCCGATGAGTCACGCGCGTCGGTTTCCATTAGCGATGGAAGCGGTGTCGATTCAATAGTCCGTGCGTGGGATTCAAAATCCCGGATTGTTCGGGCTTGACGCGTTTCACGAAGTCGAGGCAAACTTCTTGTCAACGCTCAGCTTACAATCGTCGACAGAACCGCGTCCGCGCGGCATATGATCGGCAACCATTCGGCAATCGTTCAATCAAGGGACAAGGAGATGACTATGCAGAGATTTCGTTCGCCTCTCGCTTTGCTGGCCCTCATCCTCGCGCTCGCGCCGCTTTCGGTGTTTGCGCAGGGGTTTCAGGTCGGTAGCATCGCGGGAACCATCACGGACAATACTGGCGGCGCCCTGCCTGGCGTGACCGTCACGGTCACGAACACCGAGCGCGGCGTCAGCCGCACCGAGGTTACGGACCCGCAGGGCCGTTATCGTTTCGCGAACCTGCCGCTCGGACCGTATCGCGTTGAAGCTGCGCTGGAAGGTTTCCAGAACGCCGCAAAGACCGGGATCCAGGTGCAGGCTGAAAAGACGTCGTTGACCGACCTCACGCTCGGTCTTGCGGCGACGACCGAAGCCATCACGGTTACGGCCGAAGCACCGGTTGTCGATCCGACGAACGTTGCGCAGACCACGAACGTCTCGACCGAAGAGTTCGAGCGCGCGCCGGTCGGCCGCTCGTATCAGTCGATCGTTCGTCTCGCGCCTGGCGTGGTCGGTGGCTCGAACCCGAACACGAACGGCTCGCTTTCGTCCTCGAACCAGTTCCTGTTCGACGGTGTTGATACCACCGATCCGACCACGGGTACGTTCGGTGCGAACATCAACTTCGAAGCGATTCAGGAAGTCAACGTTCTCACCAGCGGCGTGTCCGCTGAATACGGCCGCGCCACCGGCGCGTTCGTCAACGTCATCACCAAGTCCGGCACGAACGACATCAACGGTTCGGTCAAAGCCATCGTCATCAACGACGACTGGAACGCCGACAACAAGACCGTCAACATGGCCACGGGTGCGTCGCTGCAGCGCACGAAACTCGACCACAACAACATCCGCTACTCGGGCACCCTCGGTGGACCGATCTGGCGTGATCACGTTTGGTTCTTCGGCGCGTACGATCAGTACGAGCCGCTCGGCTCGCGCCTGAGCACCTTCGTCACGAACGAAGAGTTCTCGTCGAACCCCTATCAGCAGTTCGAAAACTACCGCGTGACCGCACAGCTCACGCCGTCGCACCAGATCTTCGGCAAGTACTCGACCGATCCGTACACCGGCATCGTTCGCAACGACTACTCCGCTTCGGGCGGCGACCTCTACGCGCTCGTCACGCAGGATCAGGGCGGCGACCAGTGGGTTGCTCAGTACTCCGGCGTTTTCGGCAGCAAGGTCTCCGCGGAAGCGATGATCTCGAAGAACACCAACGGTATCCAGGTCGGCAACTACAAGGCCCCGGGTCCCTTTGATAACGGTTCGGCGGTTTACGACTTCAACAGCGGCCGTTACCTGAACGGTCTGTACTTCGCGACCGGCGACAACGTCACGCGTCCGCGCGATCAGTTCGCCGCTGCCGCCAGCTACTTCACGACCACTGGCTCGATGACGCACGACATCAAGGTCGGTATCGACCGCCAGGAAATCGAATCGACGTCCGCGTACTCGTACACGAACAACCGCGCGTACAACATCTTCTTCGACAGCACGACCTACACGATGGAAAAGAACCGTACCGACGGTGAGCAGTATCGGTACGACTTCGTCGACGCTGGTCCGCAGACCTCGAAGGGCAAGATCGACTCGATCTTCCTCCGCGACAAGATCAACATCGGTCGCTTCTACCTCGAAGCGGGTCTCCGCTACGAAATGCAGGACGGCCAGAACGACGTCGGTGCTGACGTCGTCGACGCGTCGTCGCTCGCGCCGCGCTTCTCCGGTTCGTACGATCTGAAGGGCAATGGCCGCTCGCTCGTTACCGCCAGCGCCGGCCGCTTCTATGACTTCATCCTCCAGGGCTTCGTCGACAGCTACGCGCAGACGGTTCAGCGCGGCGTGTATGACGTTTACATCTGGAACGTTCCGACGCAGGCGTGGGACTTCAGCGAGCACGTCGATCTCGGCGGCGCGAGCATCAGCCCGAACCTGGGCCTCGAAGCTCCGTACGTTGACGAGTACACCATCGGCTTCCAGCAGCAGCTCGGCGCCTCCATGGGCGTTGGCGCTCGCCTGATCTACCGCAACTGGGGCAACTTCATCGACGACGTTCGTTCGTTCTCGTCGACCGGCGCGACCCAGACCAGCTACATCAACACCGATGACGCGGAGCGCACCTATCGCGCACTGCAGCTCTCGTTCGACAAGCGTTTCGCGAACAACTGGTCGTTCCTCGCGAACTACACCTACTCGCGCGCACGCGGCAACCACTTCGGCTCCACGTCGTCCAACGTCTTCAACTTTGCGGGTGAAACCTGCCGCATCGCTGCCGACGCTTCGCCGACCGCGCCTGCTGGTCGCCTGATCCCCTGCGACGAAGTCATCGCCAGCAGTAAGGGCACCGCTTCGTATGACTACCCGCACGTGCTGAAAGCCCTCGGCGTGTATTCGCACGCGGTTGGTCCGGTCAACCTGTCGTTCGGTCTCGGCGGCGAGTATGACTCGGGTCAGACCTACAGCAAGACCACCTCGGCCGCAGTTCTCCGCCCGGGTACGTCGACCGCTTCCGGTCAGACTCTGACCTACTACTACGATGGCCGTGGCTCCGAGCGTCTGGGTTCGACCTGGACCGCGGACACCTCCATCGAAGCGACCTACGGACTGTTCCACGGCATCGAGGTCGGTCTGAAGGGCGAAATCTTCAACATCACCGACAACCAGAACGGAATCGCGACGAGCGACGAAGCCTGGTGCAACAACACGGCGACGGCAGCGTCCACCGCGGCCTGCACGACGACCCAGAGCCGCCTCGGCATCCAGCGCGCGCTTTCGCAGTACCAGGCGCCGCGCAACTTCCGCCTGACGGCCCTGATCCGCTTCTAAGCGGGTTTGTGATCGAATGCCTCGAGCCCCGGCACGGTTTCGTGCCGGGGCTTTTTTGCTTTAGTCGCGTGCACACGGAACAATGAGAGTCACCATGAAAAACAAACTATCCCTGACGTGCCTGGCGCTCGCGCTCTGTCTCGGAAGTTCCGCGGTTTTCGCACAGAGCGAAGACTGGTCGGATTCTCCCGAGGCTTACTTCCTCACAGCCAAAGAACGCACCGAGTGGCTCACTCTGCGTTCACAGGCAGACCGCGATGCCTTCAAAGCGAAATACTGGGCGCGTCGCGATCCGACTCCCGCGACGGCGCAGAACGAGTTCCGCGACGTGGTGCAGCAGCGCATCCGCTTCGCCAACGAGCGGTTCAAAATCGGCGACAGCGAAGGCGCTCGTAGCGCGCGCGGATTTGCGTTCATCGTGTTCGGCGCGCCATCGCGCACGCGCGAGACCGCGGGCGTGCGGCCGGGCGGCGACACGATTTCGCGAGGCGCCGCGGTGCCGCCGCGCGCGCAGGTGACTGGCGGTAACGACGGACTCGAGTCGACGGTCGTGTGGCGGTATGAGCGCGACAAGGCGGCGAAGATCCTCGAAGCACTCGGCCGTCCTTCGCTCGATCTCACGTTCTACATCGAACCGGAACGTCATCGCGATCGCTTCGAAGTCGAAGGTCTCCCGCGCGAGCTCGCCGCAATCATCGCGGAGAAAACGATCCTCAATCCCGACGCGGCAGCGCCGGCATCGTCCGCTCCTTCTGTCGCAATCCGTCCGCTGACTTCGGCGGCTCTGTCGTCCACGGCGCTTTCCGCCGAGGCGGCAGCGGCTCTTGCCGCGGAGAATGTCGAATCACGCGTGAAGTTCGGCTACGCGTCGCTGCTCGACAAACGTCAGATTGCCGCATGGTTCTTTGTTCCAGCCTCGGCGAACGTCTCGTCTCCAAAGATCGTTGCGTCGCTGACGGGTGACGACAACGCCGCGTCGTCGCTCACGCTCGATGCACTCGCGACGAACGAGTTGCTCGCATCCGAAGGCGGCACGACGTACGGCGTGCGATTCCCAATGCCGGCGCCGGGCGCCTACAGCGGCACATTCGCGCTGATGGACGGCGGTCGATTCGTGGCAAATGGACGAATCGCGAAACTGACCGTTCCGCCGTCATCTGACTTCGGGATCTCGAACGTGATGACGACCGGTGGAGTCGAAGCGCCGACGTCCAACAGTGCGACGTTCAACTGGGGCGACGTGCAGATCCTGCCGCGCGCAGACAACACGTTCCGCATCAACGAGTCCGTCTGGTATTTCGTGCAGGTTGCGAATCCATCTGATGCCGCGAAGCTGCTCGTCGACGTGCGCTTGCGCGGCGCATCGCCTGTGCCGACGCCAGCGCGCGGACCTGCCGAGGCGGGGAAGATTGGCGACAATCTTTATCTCATCGGCCGCGAGCTGCCGCTGATGGCGCTCAAGCCCGGCGCGTACTCGCTGTACGTGACGGTCGTGGATGGCGCGAACGAAAAAGTGTCGCGCTCCGACTTCACGGTCGTCGGACCAAACTAGTGAAGAAGCCGAGGTGATCGGCGTGGCCAATCACCTCGGAACTCTTACTGGTGGCTTAGCGTGTCGCAAACCGCCGCGTCGCTTCCTGTTCGATCGCCGCGGCGGATTCTCGATCTCCCGCACTAGCGAAGGACGTCGCGACTGCAGCGTAGGCTTGCGGGAACGGATAGCGATCGAGTAATTGCCGCGCGAGCTGGCGTGCTTCGGCTGCTCGCTGATGTTCGACGAGGTACACCACGATGTTTCGCCACGCCGATGGATCGTCCGGAAACAGTCGCAGTTCCTCGCGGAATGCCTGCTCTGCCTCACGATCGCGACCAAGCCGAATGAGAATCACGCCACGCGTCGCGTGAAGGTTCCGCAGCGGACGATGATTTTCCGTCGCGACTTTCGCTCCATCATCGAGTGCTTTCAGTGCGGATGGAAAATCATTCTTCGCGATTGCGGCCTGCGCGAGCAGCGTGTACGGAAGCGGACGTCGCGGATCAGCCGCGATCGCAAGTTGTGATTCTTTCTCCACGCCAGCGAAGTCGCGATGCGCGAGCGCGAGTCTCGCCAGCACCGCGTGCGTTTCGGCTGGCCGGCTGCGCATCGCGAGCTCGGCGTGTGCGCGCGCATCAGCGTCCTGGCCACTGCGTGCGGCAAGATCGGCGATGCGAATCGCGAGCTCGTCGACGGCCGAAGGATTGTTTGCGAGCGAGCGCTTCGCAACTGCGAGTGCTTCCGGAACGCGCCCGAGGTTCGACAGTGAATCGATTTGCAAAAGCGAGAGATCGATCAGCTGCGGATTCTTCTCGAGCACGGAAGGCGCCGCCGCGATGACGAGATCGAATCGCTGTTGCTCGAAGAGCGTGGTGATTCGCCGACTCTCGCGATAGACATTCACCTGGTCGCGCGGATCCAGCCGCGATTCGGAAGTCGAACGCGACGAGCCGACATAGCCGAGTGCCGCGAGCTTGCGCGCTTCTTCTTCGCTGATCGGCGACGTTGGTTGCACAGGCACGATGCGCGGTTCGAGCGCCTGATTCATCGCAGTTCGTTCGCGACGATATTCGGCCGACACGTCCTTCGTTTCGGCAGGATCTGTGGACAGCGAGAACAGCTCACTTCTCGTGCCGCGGATGAGATGAAAGTCTCCTGCGATCACCGAGTGCAGATCGTTCCATCCCATGTGCAGGCTGGGGAAATACGTTTCGGCGAACAGATTTCGCGCCGGCGTGGTGGATCCAAGCGACAACAGCGAGACGGCGCCGGAGCTCAACGACGGCTGATTCGTGAGAGTCGGAAAGACGTCGATCAATTGCGCGGGCGTTTCCACGGTGTCGCCTGCGCGTGTGCCGTGCGGCAACTTGACGATGAGCGGGACTTGAATCGATTCGCGATAGAGCAGCAGCCCGTGTTCGTCTTCGCCGTGATCGCCGAGTCCTTCGCCATGATCCGAAAGCAGCACGATCGTGGCGTTGTCGTAGAGGCCCTGCTGCTTGAGAAATTCGAAGAAGCCCGCGAGCAGCGAGTCCGATGTCGCGATCTCGCCATCGTACGGGGACGCGTAGCGGCTGCGGAATGGCTCGACGGGTGTGTAAGGCGTGTGTGGCTCGTAGAGATGCAAAAGGAAGAATGTCTTCTGCGATGGATTTGCACTCAGCCACTTCTGCGCGCTGGCGATCGTGTCAGCGCCGGAGCGCTGAATGTCGGTCATCGTGCGATCGCCACCCGTGCTCGCGAAGGCGTCGTCGTAAAAATCGAAACCACGCGATAGGCCCGTTGCACCACGCATCGGATACGCGGATACCGCGGCACCGGTTCGATATCCGAGTTTGCGCAGGTGCTCCGCAAGTGTCTCGATTCCGTCGCGGAGATGGAATCCCGCATTGTCGTGCACGCCCGTCTCGTCGGGGAGTTTGCCGGTGAGAATCGTGGCGTGTGAGGGGAGTGTCAGCGGCGAGTGCGCATACGCACGCGTGAACAGAATGGAATCCGCGCGCAACGCATCGATCGCGGGCGTTTCGACGTTTCGATATCCGTAGATCGGAAGATGATCGGACCGAAGCGTGTCGATGGAGATGAGGATGACGGGACCGCTCGTCACCGCCACGCTTTCGCGCGAAGGCGAGCACGCGAGCATCATGACGGCGAGAAGAAGTGCGATCGAAGGAACGTTGCGGATCACGCGCGCGGCGCCTCGGCCATCTGCAGTTGCACGAGCCAGGTCATGCGCGAAAGTGTACTTTTCTTTCTGCATGCAACGCATCGTCATCGACACGTGGATCGCTGCACCGATCGAGCGCTGCTTCGATGCGGCGCGCGATCTCGATTTACACGTGCGTTCTGCAGCACACACGAACGAGCGCGCGGTCGCGGGACGCTTGTCAGGATTGATCGAGCTCGGCGAAGAAGTGACGTGGCGCGCGCGACATCTCGGCGTGATGCAGCACTTCACCGCGCGCATCACTGCATTCGATCGGCCGCGACACTTTCAGGACACGATGCAACGCGGCGCGTTTCGATCCTTCGTGCACGATCACTTCTTCGTCGAAGAACGCGGCGGCACGACGATGACCGATGTTGCGGTTTTCTCCGCGCCGTTCGGCATTCTCGGACGCGTTGCGGAAGCGCTCGTGCTGCGCGCGTACATGACGCGATTCCTCGCGCGACGCGCACGAATCCTCAAGGAAATCGTCGAAGCGGGTTACTGATTCGCGCCGAGCTTCTCGAGTGTATCGGCGAGTGTGCCGCGCACGTTGAGCGTGTCGCCGTTCACGAGCTTCAACGTCGTGCCGATGCCGCCGCGGCCGGAATCGAATTCCTGTGCGAGCGCGACGTGCTCGGGATTCACGGCGACGATCGTGCTGCTGAGTGTTTGCAATTGTACGAATCGCGTCATGCGCGAGAGTGTAGCGAACCGGACCGCGCGCTGCTCAGAGTCCGAGCTCTCGTCGTGTTTTGTCCGCGAGTTGCCGCGTGACGCCGCTCGCGTTGTTGTGCGTCATCGCCGCAATCGTCGCGCGTGCATCGTCGCGCCGATTCATGACGACGTAGACGATCGCTAGTCGCGCGTACGCGGTCGAGTCGGAAGGAAATGCAGTGATCGCGCGACGCAGCGCTGCTTCCGCTTCGGCATATCGCTGCGTACGTGCGAGCGCATCGCCGCGTGTTGAATCGAGCGCTTCGACCGGTTCCGCTGCTTCCGCGTGTGCGCGCTGCTGCGTGCGATCGAGCTCCTGCAATGCTGCATCGATCTGCCCGGTCTCGACCATCGTCTGCGCGAGCACAACGGATGCGGCGAGATGCGTTCCCGATTCCTTCTGCGCCGCGAGTGCTTCGTTGCGCGCGGTTGCGTAATCCTTTCGTGCGAGCGCAACGCGAGCGAGCAGCAAGTGCGCGCCACCAGGATTCACTTTCGCTCCGACTTCGGCTTGCTTCGCGGCTTCATCGAGATTGCCGAGGCGCAGAAGAATGCCGCCGCGCGACAATGCGAATTCGCCCGCGAGCTCGACGGCATGCACGATCGCTTGTCGATACGCTTCGGATGCTTCTTCGTACATGCCGCGATGCTCGAGCAGCAGTGCGAGCTGATTCCACGCATCCGTGAAGCGCGGATTCTTTGCGACGATCGCGCGATACGCGGCGGTGGCGCGATCGAGCTCGCCCTGACGTTCGAGTTCCGCTGCTTCGGACATCGCGGCGATCTCGCCGATGCGATCTTTCGGATCGGGCAGCGGCTCGTTGCTGTTCGTCGTTTGCGACGACGAGAGATAGCCGAGCGCCGCAAGCTTCTTCGCTTCTTCGGGATCGATGCGCGACGGCATTTGCAACTCGCCGGCGTGTTGATCGAGCGCGCTCTTCATCGCGTGATACACGCGACGCTGGTCGTTGATGATGTTTGTTTTTTCGCGCGGATCGTTGGCGTGATCGTAGAGCTCGGGCCGCGGCGCCTGAATGAATTGATATTGATTGTCCTGCAGCGAACGCAGTTCACTCCATCCGAGGTGAATGCGCGGATACATCGTCTCGCTGTAAATCTGACGAGACGCATTCGCGTTTCCGAGCAGTGATTGTCCATCGAGTTTCGCCGGTAACTTCGCGCCCGTGACTTCTGCGATCGTTGGAAGGATGTCGACGAGACCGACTGGTTCTGTTCGTGTTTCGCCGGCTTTCTGCGCATTCGGAAGTTTGACGAGCAGCGGAACGTGGGTCGCTTCGCGATAGAGAAAAATGCCGTGCTCGGGCTCTCCGTGCTCGGACAATCCTTCGCCGTGGTCGCCGAAGACGATGATCAGCGCGCGATCGTAAATGCCGCGTTGTTTGAGATCGTCGATGAACTCGCCGACGATTTCATCGACGGTCGCGATTTCTCCGTCGTACGGCGACGATGCGTACGTCGTGCGGTATGGCTCCGGCGGCGTGTACGGCGCGTGCGGTTCGAACAGATGCAGGAAGAGCAGGAACGGCTTGTCGTTGCCGTGTTGCGAAAGCCATTGCTTTGCGATGTCGGTCGATTGCTTGCCGGGACGCTGCAGCATTCCGGTCGGAACGCCTTGTCGATTGCTGATCGCGTCGTCGTAGAAATTGAACGCGCGATTCAGTCCCGTGCTCGCGCGTAACACGTACGAGCTCACGACGGCGCCGGTGTCGTAGCCGTCATCACGCAACATGCTCGACAGCGTCGGAACGCTTTCGCCGAGTCGGTAGCCGATGTTGCTGCGCACGCCGTTATTCGCGGGCAGCAGACCGGTGAAGACCGTTGCGTGCGACGGCAGCGTGAGCGGCACGTGCGCCCATGCGGATGTGTAGAGAATCGAATCCGCGCGCAGCGCGTCGAGATGCGGCGTCTTCACCGCGTCGTAGCCGTACATCGGCAGATGATCGGCGCGTAGCGTGTCGATCGAGATGAGGATGACCGGCGCGTCTTTGCCCGCGTTCGCAATGCGGTGTTCTCCACCGCAACCAAACAGCGTGACGACAGCGCACGCGATCCAGCATTTCAAGCTTCGCATTCGCGGCGGGCAACAGAGGTACTTCCAGAGAAATGCCGTTTCGCGAGAAACAAAAAGCCCCGGCTTGCGCCGGGGCTTTCGTTGTTGCGATGAAGCGGGGAATTAGAAGCGGAAACCAACCTGGAAGCGCCACGTGCGCGGCGTCTGGTAGGACGTCGAGCTGGCCGGCTTGCCGAAGCTGGCACCCTTCTGCCAGTTTGCACCCATCGTGGTGCAGGTCGCGGCGGCCGCGCCCTGCGGGCACTCGATCGGAGCCGAGGTGGTACCCGGATCGAATTCCTTGAAGGCGGCGGAGTTGTACGCCGTCGTCACGGAGGTGTTGACCGCGGTCACCACATCGTTGTTGAAGACGTTCAGCACTTCGCCGATCGCGAAGATCTCGAACTGGCGAATCGGGTAGCTGTAGTTGAGCGCGAAGTTCGTGGAGTGAACGTCCGGCATCTTGTACTCGCCACGCTTGCTGAAGTAGTACGTCACGCCATCCGGCGGGTTGATGTAGGTGGCGCTGGCCGGGAGGTACTTGTCGTAGTACGGCTCGAGCCAGGCGGTACCGACGGCCGAGTAGTTCCAGCCGCTGTCGAAGTTGTGGAGCAGTGAAACGTTCACGTTTCCGAGGAACTGCGGGACCGGCACGTCATAGCCGACCCACGCGCGGGCGCGGTGGCGCTGATCCTGCGCGAGGTAACCCTCAGGCGCGGTGGACGCGAAGTTGCGGAGCTCCGGATAGTTGATCGCGGGCGGCGCATTGCCGACCGTACCGCTGGTGGCCGATTCCTGCGTGTCGTTGCCCTTGAGCGTCGAGTACGTGTAGTTCATACCGACGTTGAAGCGGCGCGGGGTCCAGTTGGCCTGGAGCTGAACACCACGGTACTTACGGGTGATGTCGTTCGTGTTCTCGACGATGGCGACGTCGTGGCCGATGCCGAGCGGATCGTTCTGCTGCGGCGTCGAAGAGTCGATGCGGAAGGCGTAGAAGTCCTTCCAGTCGCGCGCGACGAGGTCGACGCGGGTCACGAAGTTCGTGAACCACTGCGCGCCGTAGCCGAGGGTGATTTCGCTGACGTACGGGGAGCTCAGCGAGTTGGAGATGCGCGTGTCGTAACCCGGGACCGAGTGACCGCTGTTCGGGCGGAGGAGGCTCAGGTTGTCCGGACCGCACTTACCGTTGGAGTCGCACTGGCTGTAGAACCACTGTTCCACGATCGCGAGAGCCGCGCGCGTGTCGACGAGCTGATTCTGCGGAGTGCCGGCCGGGTTGATCGCCGGACCACGATAGAGGTAGTAGATGTATCCCGGGCTGCCGGCCGAAGCCGACGCGGTACCCGGACCGTCGACGATGCGCGACGCGTACTGCGCGTACGACGCGGTGAAGCGGTGACGTCCGTCGCCCTTCGGATCGAACGTCGCGTTCAGACGCGGGGTGATCTTGCTGTCATCCGAAACCTTGTTGCCCGAACCGTCGGTCGCGTCGTTCTTGTCGTAACGCGCGCCGAGGCTGAACGACCAGTGCGAGTTGAGGTCCCAGCGGTCGTTGACGAAGAGCGCCTGGCTGCCAAGATCGCTCTCGTTCTGCTGCAGCGTGAAGATCGGGGTCCAGACGAGGAACGTCGCTGCCGACGTGCTCACGTTGTTGCCGCAAGCGGTGCCCGGGGGGCAGATCGTCGGATAGATGACGCCGTTGTAGCGCGCGGCGCTGTTGACGAACAGACGGAAGTTCGAACCCGACTGATAGTTGTTGGCGAAGCGGTGCTCGGAGAAGTTCTCGATGCCCGCGACGAGGTCGTGGTTGCCGAGGCCCTTGCTGCTGACGAAGTGATGCGACTTGACGGCCCAGGAGTCGTTCGAGCGCGTTTCTTTGTCGCAGACGCCGCAGAAGGTCGGCGAGTTCCAGCGCGCGCTGCCGTCAGCACGGTTGCGGACGATCGTGCCGCGCACGAAGTCGGTGAACTGCGAGCCGTTGCCGTTCGCAACGCCCCAGTCCATCGCGTTGTAGCGCGCTTCGACGAGCCAGTTGTTCGTGAGCGAGCCGTTGTAGAAGAAGGTCTTCAGCTCCTGCGGATCTTTACGATCCGAGAGCTGCTCGAGGTCGTACGAAGTCGTGGTGAAGACGGCGCCCGTCTGGGTGCTGTCGCCATCGAAGTACGAAGCCGACACGTTGTGGCGCGGGGTGATCTGGCCGGTGAGCTTGATCTCCCAACGCTTGGCATCGGTGGACGTCGCGAAGTCGAGCGACTGACGAGTCGCGTCGCCCGCGGGAACGGCGCGGAGTGCGCGCTGCTGGTCGCTCTTGGTCTTACGGCCGTTGGCGAAGAACCACAGGCGGTCGCGAAGCACGTAGCCGCCGAAGGTTGCTTCGTAAACGGAGTTGTGTTTGTCGATGAGTTTCGTGTTCGCGGCGAGCTGGCCAGGGGTGCGCTCCTGCCAGGAGGGGTTCGTGAGCGAGTCACGGAACGAGCCGCTGAATTCGTTGCCGCCCGACTTGGTGATCGAGTTCACGACGCCGCCGGTGAATCCGCCGTATTCCGCGGAGATCGCGCCGGTGAGGACCGTCGTTTCCTGAATGGCGTCTTCGACGTAGAGGTCGAGAGCCTGGTGACGCACGTTCTCGGTGATGGCAACGCCGTTGACCATGACGAGGTTGTCATAGCCCGGGCTGCCCGAAATCGAGAGCTGGCCGGCCGAGAAGGTGTTGTCGTTGACGCCCGGAGCGAGCAGCGCGGCCGCGAGCACGGTGCGGCCGGTCGGCAGTTCGTCCAGGAGCTCGCTCGTGACGTTCGACGAAACCGAGGGGGTTTCGAGAACCGTCGGAGCCGTAGCCGTGACGGTGATGGCCTCGGCAACCGCCGAGACTTTCAGATCGGCATCCGCGCGGCCGGCCTGGCCGACACCGATGCTGACCGATTTGGTCACGGTCGTCATTCCCGAGAGCTCAATCTTTACGGCGTAAACGCCCGGGGGGAGACCGTTGAAGCTGTAGCCGCCTGCATCACCCGTGGTAGTGGTGCGGGAGCCCTGCATATTCGGCGACGTGATCGTCACCGTTGCGCCCGGAAGGGGCGTACCGTCGGTCGTTACCGTACCCGACAGCGTGGCTGTGGTTTGAGCGAATGCTGCCCATGTTGCGAGCAGACAGATCGCCGCCACCATCAAAAGGCGAGAACCTGATCTCATTGTTCCTCCTGCTTTTTTGGACGAAAGCCGCACACCGCTGCACGGCCTGGATGGCTGGCACCTTACTGCAACAGGGCTTCCATGAGGAAATGATTTGTTAAACGTATGTAAAGAGGAAATTTACACGCGATGCGGCGTGCGCCGAAAGGTCGCGGAATTCGGAAATTCGAACGGAGCGTGACGAGAACCTGAATTTCGTCAGCGAAACCAGCGAATCCAGAGGCGCGCGGCGCGTCGTTCGGGAGCGAATTTCGCGTCGAGCGCGTTGGTCAGATCGACGCCGATTCGGAGAGAAACGCGTGTCGCAAGTGTCAGACGCGCGGCGAAATCGGTCACGAATGTTTCGGTCGCGTATCGTTCGAGCAGCGTGACGCCGAGCTCGTGATCGCCGATCGGAAATCCGGCACCGAGCCATGCTGCGCCGAGGTCGTCATCGTCCGTGTGCGAGAGCGTGGCGCCGGCTTCGAAACGATCAAACAAACGATAGTTCGCCGCGAGGCGCAGTTCGTCGTCTTCGTGTTCGCGGCGAATGGCGTCGATGCGCGCAATGCCGGTGGTGCCGATCGCGGTGGCGAAACCGAGCGTCGTGATGTCCCGCTGCTCGTACTCGCCCCAGCTGGCGAAGAACGCGCGACGTCCATCGCCTTGCAAATCGAACGCGAGCGCAGCGCGCGGTGCAAGCTCGTCCTGTTCGTAACGCGCGCCGGCGTTGAGCGTGAAGCGCGCGATCGAAACGCGATCGTTCACGAAGTACGCGTCGTCGGTTTCAATGCGTGTGGCACCGGCGGAGAGCACGTGATCGCCGAGGACGTGCGATGCGCGGAGCGACAGCGTGTCTTCATTCGCGACGGTGCTCGTTCCCGGATTGAACGCGGGCACTGTTGCATGAGACGCAAAGGCTTGCGCGGTCGTGTTTGCACCGAACACGCCCGTGTAACGCAGTGCAGCGATGGTGAGGCTGTCGTTGACCGCCTCGCTCGCATCACTGTCGAGCATCTCTGCTTCGATGTGATGTGCCGCCGCGGGCTGCGCGCTCAACTTGCCGAAGTAGCCGTGCAAGTCATCGACGCCGCGCCACGCGTCGTCGCCTTTCCATGCATTCGCGAAGAACCACAGCTTTTCTTCGAGGATGCGTCCACCGGCCGCGCCTTCGAAGAGAGGACCATCGTTCGTGAACGTGCCGCGCAGCGACATCGCGAGCGCATCACTGCCGCTGCGCGTCTGCATGGCGATCAGGCCACCGCGCGATCGATCGATCTCCGCTCCTGCAGCGGCGTGCACGATCGTCACTTCATCGGTCGTCTCTTCGCCGATCGGTGTGAGAAACGGCAGCGGAACACCGTCGAATGAATCGTTCTCATATCGGCGCTGTGAGAACAGTTTCAGCGCACCGTTGGCTGTCGTTTCCAGCGGCACGCGCTGCAATGCCTCGCTCGTGATCGTCGATGTGATCGCGGTCGTCTCCGCAACCGTGAGTGTCGACGCGGTCGACGTCACACTCTCTTCGTCTTCGTTCGGTTCGAGCTTTCCGTCCGCGCGTGCGACGCGTGCGAGCTCGACGATCGCGCGACGCGTGAGCGTCGTGTGTCCCGCTTTCGAGAACGTGACGTCGTACGTGCCGGGAGGAAGCGCGTCGAGCCAGTAGATGCCGCGCGCGTTCGTCATCGTCGTGCGCTCGTGCGGCAGCGCGCTCGATGTTGCGGTGACGGTGACGCCAGCGCCCGGTGCATTGCCGATGACGACCCGGCCCGTGAGAGCCGTGGTCGTCATCGACGCGGAGGCTTGCAGCGCGAAGTAAAGAACCGCGAGCGCGCGGAGGACTCGCATGACCTAACGCGTCATCTGGCGATAACGAATGCGATGCGGTTGCGAGGCGTCGGCGCCGAGGCGTTTCTTCTTGTCTTCTTCGTACTCGGTGAAATTGCCGTCGAAGAACGTCACCACGCTGTCGCCTTCGAAGGCGAGGATGTGCGTGGCGACGCGATCGAGGAACCAGCGATCGTGGCTGATCACGATCGCGCATCCGGCGAAATTCTCGAGCGCTTCTTCGAGCGCGCGCATCGTGTTGACGTCGAGATCGTTCGTCGGCTCGTCGAGCAGCAGCACATTCGCGCCTTCCTTCAGCATCTTCGCGAGATGCACGCGATTGCGCTCACCGCCGGAGAGCACGCCGACTTTCTTTTGCTGATCGGAGCCGCTGAAGTTGAAGCGCGCGACGTACGCGCGCGACTGCATCTCGCGAGGTCCGAGCTGCACGATGTCGCCGCCGCCGGTGATTTCTTCGAAGATCGTTTTCTCCGGATCGAGCGTGCGGCTCTGATCGATGTACGCGAGCTTCACCGTTTCGCCGACGCGAATGGTTCCGCTGTCCGGCTGCTCTTGTCCGACGATCATGCGGAACAACGTCGTCTTGCCGGCGCCGTTCGGACCGATCACGCCGACGATGCCGCCCGGAGGCAACTGGAAGGTCATGTTGTCGACGAGCAGCTTGTCGCCGTAGCCTTTCGACACTTCGTTCGATTCGACGACGATGTTGCCGAGACGCGGACCAGGCGGGATGTAGATCTCGAGTTCCTGAACCTTTTCCTTCGTCTCCTGATTGAGCAGGTTCTCGTACGCATTGATGCGCGCTTTGCCTTTTGCGTGACGCGCTTTCGGCGACATCTTGATCCACTCGAGCTCACGGTCGAGCGTCTTCTGTCGATTCGATTCGGCGCGCTCTTCCTGCTGCAGTCGATTCTTTTTCTGCTCGAGCCACGACGAGTAGTTGCCCTTCCACGGAATGCCTTCGCCGCGATCGAGCTCAAGGATCCAGCCCGCGACGTTGTCGAGGAAGTAACGATCGTGCGTCACGGCGATGACGGTGCCCGCATATTTCTGCAGATGCTGTTCGAGCCACTGCACCGATTCGGCATCGAGATGGTTCGTCGGCTCGTCGAGGAGAAGAATGTCCGGCTCCTGCAACAGCAGACGACACAAGGCGACACGGCGCTTTTCACCACCGGACAACGTCGAGACCGGAGTGTCGCTCGGCGGACAACGCAACGCGTCCATGGCCATCTCGAGTTTCGAATCGAGATCCCACGCGCCCGCGGCGTCGAGCTTGTCCTGCACTTTGCCCTGACGCTCCATGAGTTTCTCCATGTCCGCGTCGGGATCGCCGAAGGCGTTGTTGATGTCGTCGAATTCTTTGAGGAGATCGAGCACGGGCTGCACGCCCTGTTCGACGATCTCGCGCACGGTCTTCGATTCGTCGAGCTGCGGTTCCTGTTCGAGCAGGCCGACGGTGTATCCCGGCGAGAGCACGGTCTCGCCGAGATGGTCTTTGTCGATTCCGGCGAGGATGCGCAGCAGCGTCGATTTACCAGAGCCGTTGAGGCCGAGGACGCCGATCTTTGCGCCGTAGAAATAGGAGAGGTAGATGTCTTTGAGAACCTGCTTCTTGCCGTGGAACTTCGAGACACCGACCATCGAGTAGATGATCTTGTTTGGTTCGACTTGGGCCATAGGGCGCGGATTGTATCCGCAGAAAGTGGAGCGGGGGGCTCTCAGCCCCCCGCCCGTGGTTGAAGCAGCGGGGTAAGAGCCCGCCGCTCCCCCCGCCGCATCCAAACCACATGCAGTGGTGTGTGGTCGCGGCCGGTGCTTCGGCCTTCC